>Ga0172381_10000109_pt1 | contig 90833 bp, 101 predicted proteins | sample Leawel6488metaG_FD_119754 | JGI IMG/M metagenome (GOLD analysis project Ga0172381, IMG submission 119754) | Leachate microbial communities from a municipal landfill in Southern Ontario, Canada - Leachate well 64-88 metaG | ecosystem: Engineered > Solid waste > Landfill > Unclassified | place...
AAGCTCTTGCTACAAATATAAAATCAAGAAAGAAACTTTCTAAAGAAGCTGCAGAGCAAGAAGCTGATGAAATATTAAAACCTTATACTGAACTTAAACAAGATGACGGACAAGGTTGGATAACACCTAAAAGATTTAGAGATATAGCTAGTGGACTTGGTATGTGGACAAGTGAACATGAGAAATTGTTTAATATCTTAATGCAAGGTCAAGAAGGAAACAACTATCCTAAATATTATGCTGACTTTAATGCTTTAGCTAAGAAATTATATTTCCCTGATGGGCAACCTTACAAAGGTCAGTTCTACGATATGGTAGAAGATGGTTCTCAAATGAGACCTGTTTATTTAAAATACTCACAAGCTGTACTATGGCCAGGTTTAGTAAAAGGCTCTAAATTAGAGAACTTACTTAAAAACATGGAAGCAAGTGGTGTTGATGAGATGGTAGGTACAGAAGCTATTAAAGTAGGTGCTTCAGATATACACAATTCACAAGAGGTATTAGCAGGAGATTTTGCTATTAAGTCTATAGAATTACGTAATTCAGGTTGGAAATTACAAAATGATTTATCAGCTAAATATACTAAGAGTGGTAAAGTAACTACAGGTTCTCAGCTAAGAAAGAACATTTTATGTAACTTAGAAGGTAAAACTTTTACTATAAATGGAGAAAAAGTAGACGGTGTTACTTTAGCTAAGATGATACAAGAGGTAGATAGTAAAATATCAGATGCTACATTAGATAAATTCTCTACACAGTTTGAGAGTGAAACTAGCTACTACGATACTTTCTATGCTAATTTAATAGATAAATTTAAAAAAGACGGTGTATCAACTAACATACTAGAAGCTTTAGAAGCAGGTGTTAATTTAGATACTATAATACAAGGTGGAGATACATTAGAAGCAGGAATACATTCAGCTTTAAATAAAGCTTCTGTGAGATTAAAAAATCATGGTGGAGCATTTATTCAAATGTCTAACGCAGGTTTTTCTAAACTAGAAGGTATATCTACACCTGAGCAATTAATTAAAGATGTAAATAACATAATTTACTTAAAAGACCAATCTGAATTAAGGGGGCCAAGTATTGTAGGTGGTGTTGTTAAACCTGGTGATATCTTTTTACCTTATAAAGCTATAAAAGATATACCAAATATAAAACAAAGAATAGCAGATGGATTAACTATAGCAGAATTAAAGACTCTTATGGGAGATACTTTAAATGTTATAGGTTATCGTATTCCTAATCAAAATATAACTTCTATTGACTCATTAGAAATAGCAGGTATCTTACCTGAATATTTAGGGGATACTGTAGTTACTTTTACAGAGATTGTAGGTAAGACAGGTTCCGATTTTGATATTGATAAGATGTATATGATGATGCCTAATGTACAGTGGGATGCTGCACAAGGTAAACTTGTAAAGATTAATGATGATAGTATTGCAGGATTAGAAAACAAACGTATAGACTTATACAGAACTGTATTAGAAGATGCACAAGTGTTCCCAGAGCTTATAACACCTTTAGATTCATCTTTCTTATCACATGATGCATATTATGTAGAATTTTTAAGAGAAATAGGTAAAGATACTAAATCAGTATTAAAAGCTGTAGGTGCAAATACTTTACAAGATTTCTTAAGTAATCCTAATAAAAAAGAAATTGCTTATAACTACTTTAAAAATAAAGAGTTTAAAACTTTAGAGTTTGCAACACCTTCATATCAATTAAGAGTTAAGACTCTTAATATGGCAGGTAAAGCAGGTACAGCACAAACAGCAAATCAATTAGTACATCACCCTCTTGCTCAATTAGCTAAACTGGCTTTTGATAGAGTATTAACAGATAGAGGTATGAGTGAAGAAGGTAAATCTATTCTTTATTCTCAACTTAATAAAGACAATAACCTTATAAGTCAAGTTATATCAGCTTGGATTAATGCTTATGTGGATTGTGCTAAAGACCCTTATATAGCTCTTATTAATAATAATACAACCACATCGGGTGTAGTATTTATGTTAATACGTAATGGTGTAAGTCCAGAATGGGTAAATAGATTTACTTCTCAACCTATTATAGAAGAGTATGTAAAACAAACACAAAATAAAAAGAGTCGTTTCTTTCCTAAGAAAACTCAAGACTTCATGGATATTCTTGTTAACAATTCAGGAGAACTTTATGAAAAAGAAAGAAAAAACGCTTATATAACTCCTACAGCAGCAACTTTAAGTAAATACATAGAAGGTGTTGATTTTAATCTTAGTGTAAACGAAGATTTAATAGGAGATGTTAAAAACTTAGAACAACAAATAATTAAATCTGATAATCAAACACAAGTAGAAATATTAAAACAATTCTTAGTATTTCAAACTTATGCATCTAGTTTAACTGATGCTGTTAAGACTTGTAAATATGATACTAAAGGTAGTGGAGCTTCTGCAGCAGAGAATATAGCTGCTAAAGAACTATTCAATAAAGCTTCCGAAGATACTAAGTTAGTAAATTTTATTAATTTATTTGAAGATACTTACATGGAGACGTGTAGAAAGAACTCTTCAGAAAGAACAGAAGATTTTTATGGTAATAGATTAATATCAGAAACACCTGCTATGCAAAAGATGTTACAAGCATTTGCTGCAGACCAAGGAATAGATTTCATGGTAAACCCTGACCTTAATCAAAAACTTATTAGAGCATACAAATCTTATGTATATTCTCAAGCAGATTTCTTACAAATTACAGATAAAGCTTTAAAAGACATGTTCTATGGAGATTACTCTATGAGTAAGAAACTTATGAAGATTAAAAAGCTACTTCCTGATAATGTATTTATACAAGCTTTAGGATTTACTGCTGAGGTAGGTAAACCTTCTTTTATTATATTACCTTCAACTAAAGTAAAAGACCCTACAGAAACAGAAGTATTATGGCAACAATGGGAGAAATTGCTTAATAAAGTAGATGAAGGTGCTATACAATTATATGAAGAAGTAGACTATTCTGTAGCAGACTTCATGATGGACTTAGTTAAGATGTCTTATTATACTTCAGGGTTTAACAAGAATCCTAACTCTTATCATGACTTAATTCCTAATACTTTCTTAAGAGGTGTTAATAACCCTTCTAAACAAAACCTTAACTCTTTTATATCAGAGAAATTAAGAGAATTACAAGAACTGAATGTTTTTGATGATTTCTTGAACGATATGTACAGAAATGAGTATCAAGAGGATAGTATAGTATCAGGAGCTACTTTTTACAATACAGAAGACTATAGTAATCCTACAGCTCCTAAAGAACCTAATTATGACTCTTTAAGAAGAAAAGGTTTAGTATTTGATTCTGTACATGATTTAAAATACAAAGGTTTTGTAATGAGTAATGATACTTTCTACACACCTTTTGCAGCACATATAACTAAATTAGGTGATACTAGTGTTTATACTCCTAAACCTTATATAAAAACAGTAAACGGTTCTACTAAAGAAACCTCTTTATACAAATATATAGGAGAAAAAGAAGGACTACATTACTTTGAAGCAATAGAAAAATTATCTTATTATAGTAAAGGAAACAAGATATATCAATATGGTAGCATATCTTCTGTTGTAGAAGAACAAAAATTAATTGTAGGTTTTGGTAAAGAAACTAAACAAAACTTAACATTTAATAATATCTTTGGTAAACGTAATGTTGGTATAGGTGCATTTAGAGAAATTGCTCAGGATACTTACAAAGCAGAAGATATGGATGTTACTTTTAAAATAGTACCTGTAGAGAGAAAAGGAAAGACTTACTATCAAGGTGTAATATCTACAAGTAATATGAAAGATATAGTAACACATGCAGATTTAGGTTATAATAAAACAGATGCTTTATCTCTTATGAAACAAGAGTTAAATGATATGTCTTATGAAAAACTAGTTTTCATTTTAAACAACAAATGTTAATATGAATTGTCCAAATAGAAACCTACCAGAGTGGAAAGCTTTGGTAGAACAAGTAGGAAGTTTAGAAGCTATGTATCTTTATATTCAAAATGGATATGAGATACCTACACAAATGCCTCAAATGAAACCTGATAGATATGAATGGTCTCCTGAGCTTAAGGAGAATATAGATACTTTAATTAAGATTACAGATATTAGAGAAAATATCTTAATTAACCTTAGTACTAAGCATAACATATATAGTAAGGATAAAAAATATTCACAACAACTTGACCGTCTTATTGCAGACTTTGTAGATGCTGATATAGAAAAGAGTGTTCTTACATTCTTACAAAAAGGTATTTCAAGTGTTGGAGCCCTAAGAAAGAAATTAGAGGAAAATACAGGAGATTTAACGTATCTTAAAATGCTTAAAGACTTTGCAGAAAGTTTTGCAATAGTAGAAGATATAGCTAAAGTTGTAGCTACTAAGAAGTATAATAAGTTTAAACGTATTTCTCCTTATGTTAAAGAGTTATTAAAAGAATTAAAAGACTTTGAGTTAGAATATAATACAACAGCTAAAAAAGCTCTTGCAGATACTTTAGCTAATGCTTCTACTATAAAAACAGCAGAACATAGAGTAAAGTATGCTATAGAATTTGCTAGAGAAAATCCTAAGAATAAGTCTACCTTACCTGCTGATAAATATGAACAGGCTAAGAATGAATATATAGAAGATAGTCTTAATGCTAATAGAGGCAGAATATTCCAAGAAGAAAAAGATTATGTAATACAATTACTAACTACCTCTCCTAAGGATATAGGAAGCGTTGTAGCGAATGTTTCTAGTATGAGACAGATAAATGACCATATGATTCAATTAGCTGTTAAAATGCTTGATAAAGCAGATTTTGATGCTAATAGAAAATTTAATTCTCAAAAGAGGGAAGCTATAAAAGTATGGGAGAAATTTATAAAAGCTTCTCAAGCTAAAGGTATATTGATTACAGACCAAAAGAAACTGTATGACGGTATTATAGAAAAAATAGATGGTAAAGAAACTAACTATTATGTAAGACCAATGTACTCTACTTTTTATAAAGAGTATAATGAGTTGTTAGGACAGTTATATAATTTAGAAGACGAGTTTAGTGAAGCTACTACATTAAAAGAGAAACAAGCTATTGTAGCTAAGAAAGATGAATTAAGAAATGCTTGGAAACTAAAGCATTTTAAAACTCCTCAAGATAGTACAGGTAAATGGACTAACCTAGATAAATGGAACAAACCTGAATTCTTAAAAGATGAGTTTGTAAACCCTCAATATAAGAAATTAGAACCTGGTACTAAAGGTTATGACAGTACTGTAGCTGATATGTATCATTACTTAATTAAGTTTAACGAAGACTCAGATAAGTTATTAACTAGAGGTAAACTAGGCTATAAGTTACCTGCACAAGATAAAACAACAGGAGAGCAACTTACAGATAATGGTATTAAAAAAGCTGTTTCAAGAGGTTGGAAAGACTCTATAAGCGTAGTATCAAGTGACTCTGAGTATGGAGATACTGTAAAAGTTAATACAGGAGTATCAGGTGAGGTAACTAGAGGTATAGCAATACCATTTAGAAGAGACTTAGAGATAGAAAATCAATCATTTGATTTAATGGGTATGAGTCTTACTAACAGATATGTATCATTAAATTACAATGAAAAAGATAAAATAAAAGTAAACCTTGAAGTCTTAAAAGACATGTTATACAGTAGAGATGTTGTAGAGTATTCAGGTAAAAGAAAGATATTAAAAAGCTCAGCTAATTTCTTTGGTAATGTTGGTAAAGAAATAGATGAAATAGAAAATACTTTAAAAGGAAGTCAATCTAATTCTTATAAAGTATATAATTCTATTATAGAGGATAGATTATATGGTGTACATGATATAGCAACAGTTATAGGTAACATATCCGTAGATAAAATATCTAAGAAATTAATAGGTTTTTCTGCTCATAATATGCTTATATTAAACTTAATGGGTGGTACAGCTAACTTACTTAATGGTAAAACTATGAACTTCTTAGAAGGAACTAGAAGACAATTTTATACAAGACAAAACTTAAGACAAGCAGAATTAAAGTATTTTGGAGATTCACATAAAATATTAGCAGATTTAGAATCTGCAATGCCTAATAGTAAGACTAACTTACTTAGAGAACTATTTTTAGATACTTCAGTAGGTTTTAACACTATGAGCAACCCTTTAACTAATGACAGTAGATTTAAAAGAGCTGCTAATATAGGAACTTTACACCTTGTAAATAGTTCAGCAGAGCACTATATATCTAGTACACTTATGTACGCTATATTAGACAATATTAAAATGCAGAATTCTAAAGGAGAATATATAAATCAAGAGGGTGAAGTTGTAGAAAGAGATAAAGCTATGTCTTTAGATGAAGCTTATTCTAGAGCAGAAGATGGAAGTTTATACTTAACCATAGCTAATTCTAAAGCAGAAGGATTTGATAAAGCTGATATGGAGTCTAATATCAGAAATCGTGTTAAGAATGTTATGATGGACTTACAAGGTCAGTATGACACTACTAACCGTTCTATGATGGAAAGAGAATTTTATGGTAAGTTAATATTCTATTTACGAAAATGGATGTTATCAGGTATTCAAAAAAGATGGATGGGTATCAGTACTGCAGGAAAACATTTTGATGGGTTAAAAACACATGAAAAATTCTACTCAGAGTCTTTACAAGAGTATAAAGAAGGTACTTACACTTCACTAGCTAGGTTTAGTAGAAGTATTTTTAAGGGTTGTAGAGCTTTAAAAGGAGAGATTATTACAGCAGATTGGAATAGACTATCTGATATGGAAAAAGGTAACATAAGATTTGCTGTAACTGAATTAGGTATTATGCTAGGTGCTTTAATAGCTTCAGGTATTGTAGCTGGATTAGCTAAAGGTGCAGATGATGATGATGAGAAAAAAGCCTTATTTTTTTCTGCGTATTTATTAAGAAGAACTTATAGTGAACTTGCTTTCTATGTACCTGTTAATGTACGTGAAGCTTCTCGACTTATGAGAACTCCTACAGCTACTTTATCTACAGTAGAATTATTTACTAATATGAGCCTACAAGTAGGTGAAGATATATTTTCTAATGTACCTTTTGGAGACGGTTTTGAATTTTATCAAAGAGGTAAAAATGAAGGTAAGTCTAAGAGTTGGGTTTTATTTAATAAGACTTTTAACCCTATATATAAGAACTTAATAGCAAGAGATGCTCAAAAGTCTTATGAATTTTTAACTAATACAAACTTTTAAAAGATTAAATATATTATATTTGTATAAATTTATAGTAACATGAAAAAAATAACAACACTCTTAGGCATACTTCTTATAGTAATAAGTTGCCAATCTCAAATTTTAAATGAAAAAATAAGAGTTTCAGAAGAAACTGTTTTATCAGTACCAGACTCTCTAAGTAGAATAGGTAAAAATTTACCTAAAGGTAAACTGGTCTTAAACAGAGAAAACGGTTTAATCTTTATGGTAAATGATTACACTTTATCTAATAAAACATTAGCTTCTTCAAATAAAACTTTAGTATCTTCTAAAGCCTCTTCATTAGGTGAAAGTATTTCACAAAGTGTATTAAGTTTTAATGCAGGAGAGTTTAATATCATATCTCCACAAATACCTACTACAAAGTATTCCTCTTTTTATCAAAACTTAGATACTTTTAATTTAAAAACAGTAGGAGCGTATCCTATGGGTGTTCAAAGAACAGCAGGTATATCATCAGAAGCAGGACTTTTATCTCTTTATTTTAACAGAACTGGGGTAGATGCCTATATAAATTTATATGATGGGGAAATATCTGTTAAGAGTTCACATGGCATACAATATACACCCATATTATACGAAAATTTAAATACTAATTCTTTAGTTCCTAAAAGTTATGTAGATTCTGTTGCAGCAGTCTTGTTGGATTCTATAGGTTTAGACACAAGTAATTTAAAAATAGGATATGGTCTAGAGATACTTGGAGACAGTATAAACTTAAGTCAAGAAGTATTTGATTCCATAGATAATGAAATTAGTAAAATACCTGTTTATACAGGTAGTAATACTATTACTATAGTAGGAGATAGTATTAATGTTTCACAAGAAATTTATGATACCTTAAACACTAAGATACCTTCTACAGGTTATCTTAATTCTAATATTTACTTAATAGGGAAAGACACCTTAAATAATGTAATCTTAGATACGCTAGGACAGTTTTTTACAAGAGCTGTGGACACAGCAAACAATAACTATACAGAATTATCAGTTATGGGGAGTGCTTTTGATATTAATGTAAATACAGAAGATAATACAATATCATCTTATTTAGCTATAGATACAGATACGATAGACATAGGTTCTTATGGAGCAATAAACTATACCTCTCTAGGACTAGATTCTTTAGATATAGTTGTAGCAGGTGTTGACAGTACTTTTAAAGGTGTGTTGTATGCTGCAGATTATTCTGCAAATTATACTAATAGAAGTTTAGTAGATAGAGATAATGCTATGAAGTATACTGTTATTGAGACAGAAGTTCCTGCTAGTGCAACTGCAGAAGGTGTAAAAGGGGCTGTCATTATTTCTGTTGGGTACATTTATATTTGTATAGATACAAATACTTGGGTAAGAGTGGCAATTACAACTTGGGAATAATATTAAAAAACTATTATTATGAATACAGATATTATACTAGAAGAAGAAGAAAAAACAGTTTATATTAATGATAAACTGAAAAAAATCATATTAACACGTTATAATACTGATACCTTTACAATTAATTTTACAGAATTAGATGACGAAGGTATTAAGTGTATTGAGCAATTTAAGGAATTCTTAAAAGAACTAAATATTAAAATAGGAAAATAATATGAGTATAAATGATTGGATGACATTAGGTGGAGCTTTATTAACAGGTATAGGAGGTTCTCAATGGTTTAACTACAGAGTAAATAAAAGAAAAGGACAAGCACAAGCTAGTAATGAAGAAGCCACTTCTTTTTCGAAAGAATTAAAAAATACAGTAGACCTTGTAAAATTTTGGAGAGAAAATTTTGAAGAGTTAAAAACTGAACTTAAAGATGCATCTAAAGCATTTAATGAACTTATATTAGAAAGTGATAGGTGTAAAATTAATTTAAGTATTGTAAAATCTATCGTAGCCGAAACAACATGTGAAACATTACCTTTAACTAAAGAAAAGGTAGCAAAAATATAAGGATATGGCAACAGTAAATAGAGGAAAAGATATAGATTTACTAAGACAAGAAGGAGACGATTCTGATGTGGTTTTCACTGTTCCTTCAGAAGCTTTGGTCTTAACTGTAAATACTACTGCTATCTTTCAAGTTAAAGATATTAAAAATGTAATACAATTTACTAAATCTAGTACAATTAATATTACAGGACAAATAATTACAATACCTTTTGTACCTTCAGATACTAAAAGTAAAAGCGGTAATCACAGATGGGAATTACAAGTTACCGATGCTAGTTTTGGTATTAAAACTATTGGTGGGGGTATGTTTAGAATACGTAAAGAACTAATAATATGACAGAAACTCCAATTGTATTAGATTTAATATTAGAATCTCCTATTGAGTTAAGAGCTGTTGAGCAAGGTTATAGTATAGGCTTGCAAGGCCCTATTGGCCCTGCTGGCCCTATTGGGCCAACTGGCCTTCAAGGCCCAGAAGGAGATTCTGCATATCAAACTTGGTTAGATTTAGGTAATATAGGAACAGAACAAGATTTTTTAAACACTCTTTCTAAAGATGTAACTTCAATTATTAATAATACAGGGACTACTTTACTTAAAGGTTCTTTAGTAAGAATAACAGGATATGATAATACCCATTTATACAGTGAAGTATCTTTGTCTTCAAATACAACAGAAGCCACAGCATATGTAGATGGAATACTTATAGAAGAAATTCTTGATGGTCAAGTTGGACAAATGCTATCAAGAGGCACTGTAACAGGATTAGTGACATTAGGGGGTACTGAAAATGGTTTGGTTTACCTAGGTACTAGTGGAAATTTCACACCTGATGAGCCTGCTATTACTTCTAAAAATGTCGTTGTTGGTAAGTATAGTATAATACACGTAACAGAAGGGGAGATACTATTTGATACATCTTCTATAAGACAAGTACCAATATTTAAAGCAGAAGATAATTTAAATAAATTAAATATAAGTGCAGGGAATGGTGTTATAAGTGGTCTAGTACTATCTATTAACATAGATAATACTTTATTTAATATAGGGTCTGGAAAAGGACAATATGTAGTAGGAAGTGGAGATAGTTATAAACTATATGAATTTTCTACAACAGGAGTTGTTGGAGTATCTGTTACAAGTATGATAAGCATAGCAACTTATGTAGCAATTGATTATACAAATAGTCTGATAATTCAACAATCTTCGCCTTATACGGACATACAAAGACGGCAGTATATTGTGTTAGGTGCAATTATACATTCTAATCATACTACAATTAATGCTATAAATTATGCACCTGATGTTGCAATCAATATTCCAGCACAATTAAATGACCTTGAAGACATATTTAAAATAATTAATAAATCTGGAAATATTATTAGTGCTAATGGTGCTAATTTAAAGATAAATAAAACTGTAGGAGAATTACATTCTAAAGGAGCAAACTTTGCAAATAATACTGCAAGTCCTTCACGTGTTGTAACTTCTGCACTAACTGCACCAGATACATTGCGTTTTAGAACACAGATAGGTACTGAAACATTGGATACTGATACCATTGATTGTGGTTATATGGATGTTGCAGGTATTAGAACAGCAATAACAAGTGGTTTTACAATAATGAGAATTGCACTATTCAAATCTAACCTCATTAGAATTCAGTATGGTCAAGTGAAATATGATTCTATGTCAGAAGCTTTAAATGGTATCAACAGTGAAGCATTTGTAGTAGAGCAGAATATAAGTGATAATGGCATATTTAGATGTGCTTTAGTAGTAAGATGGAATACTACTGATTTAACCAATCCTAATCAAGCTTTATTTTTTAATCTTAATAGGTTTGGTGAAGTTGCTCAAAGTGTTGGGGGGATTGGAGGAACAACAGATTTACAACAAGCATATACAAATTCTGGTGAACCTGAGGTTACGACAGATGCTATAAGAGGTGCCGTAACAAGTAAAAATGGTATTAATGATGACACCCTAAATGTTTGGGAGACTAAAAATTACGCAGGTTCTGTTACGAATTATGTTAGGGGAGATGGTAGGGTTGGCATCTCTGATGCGATTGAAGAAAGTGAAGCTGTTACCTTAGGTCAATTAAATGGAAAATCGAGTTATCATGGTTTCTACAACAGAGTAGATTCTACACTACCTTCTACAATTAATGCAATAAATAGTTTTTCTTTAACAACTGCAACAAGTTACAGCATATATATTAATGGTATTATTTATATAATAAACTCAAGTAAAAGTGTTTCAATTACAAATACTGTAGGCCAATGGTTTATATGGTATCAAGTAGATACGGGAGTACCAACGCTTCATGCTAGTCAAACCTCGTGGGACATACTAGACTTAACAAAGATACCTGTTTGTACAATATATTGGGATGGAACAATAGGAGTAGTTTCTGAAGAAAGGCATTCATATAATAGAAATTTACAATTTCATAATGAAGCCCATCATGCATGGGGAAGTCAGTATATTTCTGGAGGTGTTGGTGCAACATTTGCAAGTGGGGCAACAAATACATTTTCAATACCAGCATGTACAATAGCAGATGAGGATATTCACAACAGCACCTCTGCAGTTCAAACATATTGCAGGATAGGATATAGAGTTACAGGAGGTTCTAGTATGACTTTTAATACGCCTTCATTAGAGTTTGCAAAAGTAGTAAGTAGTTTACCACAATACGATAATAATGGTACACTTACTGATTTATCTAATAATAATTATGGTGTGTCATATGTATACATGACAAACAGACTTGAAACAAATGGTCAAATTGTATCAATTATAGGGCAAGGAGACTACTCAACACTTCCATTAGCTCAAGCAGCAGCTTTACCCACTCTTGCAGGATTTAATGTTGCAGAATGGAAGCTTATGTATAAAGTATTCTATAGAAGAATAGGGGGTGCACTATCTTATGTATCAAATGAAGCTGTGTATTTGCAAAACACAGGATTAGCAGTAAACCCTTCAGCACCTTTAACAATATCAGCGAACAATGTTTCCACTATTGAAAAAAGTATTATAGCAGGACTTACTGTAGAACAACAATTGCAAGCAATTAATGATATATTAATTGAACTATCTCCTTTAGAATTATCAGGTACAACGGTAACGTTTTCACGAACTCAAATTGATTACACTAAAACAATAACAGAGGCGTGGGCTTTAACATTCGCAAATGTGTTTCAAGGTGCAATAGCATTTGTAAGACCTACAGGAGCGTTTACGATAACACCAACCGCACCAAGCGGATATACAATGGTACATGTAAACAGTGGGGTCGATTATGAAAGTGGTCTTTCTCAATATTGTTTTCGAGTACGTAAAATAACTACAGGAAGCGACGGTATAATTGAATGGTATATTAATAACGATGTAGCGTAATGGGAAGTGCTTTATTGAGATATTATGAAGGGTTAAAAATAGCTGCAAGTATTGAAAATCAGTTATTATTCGATGCTTTCGGCATTGGATTGGCGGGTTTTTCGTTTCGTTTATTAAATTCTGCTTATACTGGTTACTGCATCAAAGTTCGTAGGAGTAGCGACGATGTGACTAGTAATATAGGTTTCATTAATGGATACTTAAACACAGATGATTTATATTTGTTTTTAGGCGAATACAGCGGATATGTAGAGCGTTGGTATAATCAAGATGGTAGCGGAATAGATTTCATTCAAACAACTACAACGGCACAGCCAAGAATATGGAATGCAGGAACTTTAGATACTGAAAATGGTAAGGCGTGTTTGGTATTTAGTGGTTCTCAATTTATGAGTGCAGGTGACAACTTCGGAGTGGATATAGGAAGAAATATTGGCGGTCAATACGTAGATGGATATTTAAGCACTATTTTAGGCAAAATGAATGCAGGAAGTCAAACGTTCTTTGCAAAAACTGTATACACCTCTGCTTCTAATAGAATAGCATTAGTAGATTTTGGAGATACGTATTTGAGCATGCTTACTTATAATAGCGTTACTTTAACAACACCTAATACAACAACTCGTAATTTATATAATTTTAAAAATGAGTATTATAACGACCCGTGTAATGAGCTTTATAAAAATGGTAGTATAGCTTCAAGTTCCGCTGCAACATTAATAGGTATAAATTCTTATAGATACTTATTAGGTGCTTATAATAATGCAACTGATACAGGCGAAATGTTATTTTTAAACGGAACAATTCAAGAACATCATATTTACCGTGTATTTTTAACCGAAGCATTGCCTTCTGTTGCTGATATTAACACAAATATTAACTCATATTATTCTATGAACTAATGCACGCAAGATTAAATAATGGACAAATTCAAATATTTTCAACAAAGTTAAAATTATTTGACGCACAAGGAAACCAAATAACAGGATTGCAATATTTTAAAGAAAGCGATTACGCTTCATGTGGTTTTAAGTTAGTAATAGAAGATACAATTACCGATAATCAGCATTTAAGTGAAGTCATTGAACGTGATGGGAAATTTTATCGAGATGCTATTGATAACCCTATTCCAGTAATTCCTTTTAACACTAAGGATGCTAAAGATAAAATTGATTTACTTTTTGGAACAAAAGTTTCATTGATTCCTTATTATGCTCCAATTATGGATAATTTAAAAGACTATCCAATTTCAATGGAAGATAAGAATTTTCATAATTTGAATAAAAAAATTAATGCGTATAAAGCACTAGGATATATTACGAATGATGAATTACTAGCATTTAGAAAGATATTTTTAGACCAAAATATAGATATAACAACTTACTAATATGGAAGAGCAAATAAAATATAATACTATGGTTAAAACATTTGGGCATGAGCATTTAATTGTTTATGGAGATACAGCAAAACATGTTGTACCTATTTTAAACAGAATAGTAGGTAGAAAATTAGGTAGGTGGATTGTTGTTAAGCTATTATGTATAGCGAATCCAAGTACACATAAAGATGATATAGAAAGACTTGCTAATCTTATAATGGCAATGAGTAAAACTAGAAAAGAACTTTTTGCTGAATTAGAAGGTTACGGAGGAGACAAAGACTTATTTCAAATCCTAACTATAGACCAGTCTTATATGGGAGCAGGAAAAACACCTACTGAATATGAAGACCAAATTATAGAAATTGTAAACCTTATAAAAGAAGGAAAAAGGATAAAAATGTATCTGCATATAGATTGTAGAAGAAACTGCTATATAGACTTATTAAATAAGTATAAAAAATATATCAGTGGTTTAAAGTTTTATAATTATATGGGGACATTTCCTTACGATATTAATTATAATCCTGCATATCATTTTGCTAAAGAAAATAACCTAACCTGTATTTTTCATTGTAGTAGAGGTAATATTAATTACTATAGAGGAAAAGATATTGATAGAAGACTTAATGACTCTCATTATGCTCTTTATAAGACTAGGAGTACTAATAAAGAAAAAAGTATGAACTTCTCTAATCCTCAAGGTATGTTAGATGTGGCTAGAGATACAGGTGTTGAAGTTCAAATAGCACATTTGGGTGGTTATGAAGAGTTTGATAAATTTATAACAGATAAAGAGTATGAAGTATTGTTTAATAAAACTAAACAAACTAAACCTGATTACATGTACTCGTTTTCTTTTCAAATACTAAAAGGTTGTATTGAATTAGAAAATGTGTATACAGATACATCTTTTACATGTTATAAGCCTCTTTATCATGAGATGGTAAGACTTCTAATGTTGCATCCTATACTTAAACATAAAATAAGATTTGGAACTGATTTTCCTGTTAATAAAACTGTAGCAGAGATGAAAAACTATTTAGAGGATTTTAAAAGAGGTATAGGAACCATTAATTTTGATTATATAAGTGTGCACAATTTTAAAAAGAAAAAATGATAGAAAGAATTAAGATAACAGAAAACTTCTATTTAGATGAATTTTTTGATAAAAAGACTTATATGAAGTATGCTAAGGAAGGTACTCTTTGGAAACTTTTATTAAAACTTGATATGAGTTTAATAGAAGGTCTTCAAGTATTAAGAACTATGCTTGGTGTTTCTTTTACTATAAATAATTGGTATGCTATAGATTATCTAGGTATTAAAGGAACAAGAAGACAGTGGAGTGGATTTAGACCTGCAGGAACTCCTTATTGGAGTGAAAATTCTATGCACAGTTTATGTAAAGCTGTAGATTTTGTTTGTGATAAAGATGCTGAAGAGGTTCGTAAATTTATTGAAAGTAATTGGAAAGTCCTTAGAGGATACTTTACTAGAACAGAAAAAGGAACAACTTGGGTACACTTAGACAGGGCTTTTGTATTAGATAATTCTAAACTAACTTATGTTAACCCTTCTTAAATATTATGAAAAATAAGTAGTAATACTACACATATTTAACTATTTTTACAAATAAAAACTATGAATACAATAAACTTAGCAATAACAGCAGCAGGAGAAGTAAATCCTACAGTAGAAGAAGGTATAGATTACTACTTACGTAATCAAACTATTACTATAACACCTACTTACACACTACCTTTAGGGGACATCTTATCAGATTATACATTACGTTACGTTGTAGCCACACCTTCTAGTATAGAAATGGTTAATATTGACACTACTTTAGATGGGACTTGTGAATTTGATATCACAGTTTTAGGTGCATATCAAGTATTTGCTATGGCACTTAACTTAAATACAGGTGTTGTATCTACTGTGAATATGACAATTAACTCTATAAATCCTATAGTAATTGCTTACGTAGATTGTAATAATTTTACTATTACTAATAATACAGGAGTGACTGTCACTTACACCGTAGTAGAAGTTAATAATAATGCTACAGTAAGTGAACCTCTTGTTGAAGATGTGGATATTTTAAACGCAGCTTCTGCAACTTTTGAAGCAGATAGTGCAGGAGTATTTTTAGTATATGCTGTATATACCCCTGTATTAACAGGTGTAGAAACGGAGGAAATCTATATGATAAATAATTTATGCTCCGTAAATGATTGTTTAAGTGCTTACATATTAGATACTCTTTGTGAAGATACTAGAGATTGTAAAGAATGTGGTAGTGAATTAGAATTAAATCAACTTTTATTACTTTATTATACTCTTAATATGAAACTTAACCAAGAGTACGGAACACAGAATTTTTATACAAATTTAGAACAAAGTGATTTAGATAATTTTGCTTCTATTACAACATTAATAGAAAGAATAACTAAATTCTGTAATAGAAGAAATTGTAATACAGCAAACAGCACTTCAACTACATATAATTGGAATAACACTGGATGTACTTCATGCAATGGATAAGATAAAAATAACAGGGTTAAGAACCCCTTCAAAATATAAGGCACAGTTACAAGGTAATGATGCTCTTATTAACTTAGGTTGGGATACAGTTAAAAGCTATATGTCAACAAGTATGGAGCAAGGATTAGTTTACACTTCTACAGGAATAAAAGATAAGGCTCTTTTAAGACTACAAGGAGCTAATATTTACTTATATCTTATACAATTTATGATAAATATGAGAGAAGAGTTATATAACTTAAAACTCTCACCTACCTTAGCAAATCTTGAAATAATACGAGATAAATATAATCTAGATTGTGTAGAGGAAAGTTTAACATGTTTAAGTAAGAAATATGCAACAGACTATTTTAATATTTATAAAAGCTTAAAAACAGCTTATTTTGATATTACTCCTACTCCTTTTATACCACAAGAGCCTACTTTACCTGGTATAGAAGATTGGTACCTACCTTGTAGAGGAGACATATCATTGGTTTTTACAAATCTGTTTAAAAATAATATAGGTAGTTTCAGTGCTAGTAACTATTTAACATCTACTTGGGTTAGTGCTCCTGGAGATGCTCTTGTAGTAGGTTTTGATTATTCTAATCCTGAAGGAACAGCCTCTAATTTACTTAGGAGTACACCTTACTTAGTACGTCCAGGTAGAGAGTTTGTATCTGAAGATATATATATACTAGGCGATAGCGGCCCTGCTATGGGTTACATATATAATATAGTAGATAATTTAGACGGTTCTTTTACCTATTATGAGATTGCTAATGAAGTATATGAAACAAGTTTACCTTATGGTGCATCTGGTATAGGTTTTGCAAGTTCTTGTGGTGCAGATGCACCAGGTATTGGTCAATGCCAAACAAACTACATATTAGATGCTCTTACTACAGCAGGAGAGACAGGAAAAGCAGCACAATATTGTAATGAACTTTCTGTTGTCGTAATACCTAACTAAATCTGATGTGAGAAAGCAAAAAGGGGTTGATTACTTAAAATCAACCCCCTCTAACATAAACAATTCAAAAAAACTTTATTAAAACAAATTCATTGCAATATACTGCAATACTTTTATAAATCAATATATCCTTTAATAATATGTTCTAAAGGATATGAAAAATCTTGTAAAAGTTTATGTGTATCCCAATCTTGTAGAATACTTGTTAAATCTCTTAATTGTCCAAAAGATTTACTATTATACTGTTTTCTGAATTTATCCACATTCATCTTATAAACGTAAGGGTGTTCAGGTCTAGCAAAAGAATACACTACAAAAATAAACTCATCAGTAATAGTGTAATCACTGTATAATTCATTTCTAAAAGCTTTTATAGCTTCTTTATAAATCTCTGCTTGTAAATCATAACGGTACTTAACTACATTTTTTCTAAAAGAAAGCGGAATTTCTTCCATAGTTTTTAAATCACCTGGTGTTATAGTTTTTAAACTGTGGTCTATCACTACAAAATCAAGCATAGCTTTCATTTTCCAACTAAGGTAAGTAAATTCTATAGGTAATTGAAATAAGATGCTTATATCACTTCTTTCAGGTGTAAAATAAGAAGATGTATACTTATGTAATTTTAAAGTAGTTACTCCTCGTTTAGTTTTATCTCCCTGTTCTGCAGTTAGAATAGTCTTATTTCCTGCTTCAATAGAAAAATTAACATAGTCTTTAAATACTTGGTCAAATTTAGATATTATTTTAGTAGTATCTTTTATAGAACCCCAAAGACCTAATTCTCTTACGCCTTCTAAACACAGCTCTTCATTGAAATGTTCTCCTGAAAGTACTTTAGGAATAATCCATTCCGCTAGTTGAAGTGTGCTTGCTGTTGGTACAGGGCAAGAGAATACAAAGAACTGCTCATTAAATACATCTAAACCATCAAAGATTAAAGTATCTACTGCAGAACCTGAAGAGAGTGCTGAAGAAGTTTTAGGCTCCCTATTATAAACAGAACTTGAGTCTGCTTCAAAATCCTTTAATAAGCTACAATTAAGTGCTCCTGATGCGAAGTATTCTTCGCGGTTATTTAAAATCTGCATCTAAATTTAATTTAAGTTTTTGTAATTCTTCCATAAAACCGACATGATTAAGTATTCTTTCATCTATCTCTTCTTCAATATAGAAAATTAGTTTTCTATCTTCTTCCTTATCTACAGGTATAAACTTAGGTACAGGAGCTTGTGTAATATATAAAATGTTATCATCAGGTATTACCTGTTTACATTTTAAAATACAGTCTCTACCTTTGTTTCCTGTTAGACAATCTTGAAAAGCTTTGATATAAGGATAACTTCTATTATCTATATCCCATAAACTGTTACCACTAGACTCTCTTATCACATCATGTATCTCACAACGTATAGTAATAGGAAATTTAGTAATTTGTTCTAGTTTATTTATATAAGGAATAAAAGAAGCCTTAATGGTAGATAATACTTTGTTTCTAGTATGTTGGTTTATCTCTCCGTTATATATTTTTTGTCCATTTATAACTACGTTTCTAGCAGTCCCTGCTGCTAAAGGATTGGCTATTACCCTTTGTTTTGTTTGTAAGTCTATTAAAAACTTTCTAAGGCCGAAGCCTGGTATTTGTTGATATTCGTATTTCTTAGTATCAGTATATTTTTTAGCTTTAGGCATTTTCTTACCTAATTCATAATACTTAACTTGACGAGCTTTAGACAGCTCCACTTTACGAATATATTGTGGTATCTCTACTATTTGCATATAATAAGGTATTTACAAGATTTCTCTTGTATGTTTCAGGGTTTAAAATTCTTAAACCTGTTTATAGTCTTTATGAACTCTTGAGGCCCTTCTTTTTCTACGAAATCTGAAGGGTCTTTGGAACCATAATTAAAACTGTTGAAACGACCATTAGTTAAAAATAGAGGTTGTATATTATATAATTTTCTCATCTTATTGGCTGAGCGTATGCCAGTTAAGTCGAAATCATACATAGAGTAAACATTCTTAAAACGTTTTGAAAAGTCTATATACTGTTCTTCATTGATAATTTGAGACTCTGCTTGAGGTGCAACTGCAGCAATACCGAAATTATAAAGTGTCATTACATCTTTATAGGATTTAGTAATAATTAAATTATTACCTTCTTTAGGTATTTTATTATAACCTTGTAAGCAAGTTGCTTCACACATAAAACGCATCTTTTTCTTTTCTCTACAAGGAAAGTATATCTTAAACTCTTCTTGATTGAAAACATAAACATATGCAAGGTCTAGTTTGTTATTACTATAACATAGACTAGAATCTACCCATATACGTTTTACAGGATAAACTTGAAAATAGGACAATAACTCTTGGGTAATATAATACTTACTCCAATATTTTAAGTCGTCTTCAGTCCATTCACGTATTTCATAATTTATCGTCTTTTTTCTATTCTTTGTTTTTACTTCTCTTTCTTCTTTTTTTATAATTTTTACCTCTCGTGTTACATCTAATAGTTTGAAGTCTGTTGCTATAATTTGTAGTGCTTCTTGAAAAGAACAACTATTAATAAGTTGTACTACATCATAACAATCTCCCCAAAAATGACCTGAGAAATCTTTAAATAAAAGTTTGTCCTTTTTAGAGTAGTAGAACCTACAAGTAGGATTCATATCTACTCTAAGTGGGGAACAAATCAAATTACCTAAAGTAACAGGTATATCCAAATAGTAAGAAAAGATTTCCTCTGCGGAAACCCTTTCTTCTATCCAATCTTGTGTTACATCAGGTATAAGCTGAAACATCTCTTCTAATTAAAAAGGTAAATTATCAGTAGCAGTTTCTGGCGTAGGTGTTGGAGCAATTGCACCTGAACCTGCTACAGGTTTAGCACCTATCGCAGCGATATCTGCACCAAAGCTGAAATCAGGAGCATCAGGAATAGTTGCTTCAAATTGTGGTAGGGGACTAGCACCTGCAAAAGCTGTTGTTGAACTTTGTCTTACTGCACTAGGTATAATATTATCATAAGGTTTTTGTGTAGTAGGATTGATTTTAGTATCTAATTTTAAAACACGATTAGGTGTTAAATCAGTAGTAATAAAATCAGGAAACAAAGGAAATGAATTTTTATCACTATCATTTAAGATAACTTTAATTCTACAAGGAACGGATTTTGTTAATGTAGGATTTAAAGCTCTCATTAAGATTGTAGCAAAAGCTTTCCAAGTTTCTCCTTTTATTAAAGGTATTTTCTCTGCAGGAATATATGCTGCTATAATGTGTTTAACTTGTGCTAAAGCTCTTTCTGCTTTCAGAGGAGTATATTTAGCATCTTTAGGGTCGAATTTGTTAGCGTACGCTATAAATGAAAACTCACCTGTGTTACCTGCATCAGTTCCTGTGAATAGGAATTGAACATTTTCTGTAACATTACCGTCTTTATCTGTATAGAATTCTACTTTAGATAAAATTGCATTACTGATACCAGGATTTAAAGATTTCCAAGACGTGTTTTCACTTTGTACTGTTGATAAATCAAACATAATAAATGTATTAAATTGTTAATAATTTTAAAAGGGGAGTAAAGATAATCCTTTACTCCCATAAATAATAATAATATCTTATTAAATATTATAATATTTTCTAATAGTATCATCTACAAGACGTAAGCTATTAGGTATCTCAAAATCTGCAAACATTCCTATTGGAGTTTTTGCAGTTGAGTTTTGTGCTTTTGTTTGAAAGAAAAATTTATTTCCTCCCATACCATCACATTCTATTCTAGTCATAAGAACTAAAGGATAGAAACCTTCAGGCATTTGTTTTTTACTTTTCTTACCTGAAACAGCTAAAACCTTTTTCTCTACACCATCTACATCAGTCATAAGCTCTACGTGACCCATAATATAAGCTATTTGGTCAGGACGTAGTAACGTATTGCAAAGGGTGTTTATCTCAAGAAGGTCTTGAGCTAAGTCCGCCCATTGGTCGTATGTCATGCGTTGCCTGCTATTATACTCTTTATGAGCTAGGTACAAGTTGATAGTATCGAAAGAAATAGACTTTATTGTAAGTGTTTTAGCACAATGTTGTATACACGCTCTTATATCTGCTATTTCTGAAGTTTCTAGGTAATTGCCTTTTTCTTTAGCCCACATCCCTGCAGGGAAAGGTAAGGTTTTTCTATCTAAATTTATGATAAAGTGGGAACTTGGATTCATTCCTTTATACCCATCTTTAGTGAACTCGTAAGTTCCATCAGGGTTTATTATTGTACTTGTGGTTTTTCCGTCTCCCGACATACCAAAAATACCGCATATTACTGCCATAATTATTTTTTATTAAATTTATACTAGTGAGTCTTGTACTCACATTCTCCAGTTTCTCTAAACTGGGTGACTAATTTTTGAAAGATGTCTAAAGGCATTTCATCAAAATCAAACCTGTGCAAATTATTCCATAAAGGTATTGTTAAATCAGAAGGCCCTGAGCGTTGTTTTACAAGTTCAAAATACGCCATTTGCATAACCCTATCTCCAATTTTAATTCTTGTAGGATAACTGTTATTAGTATAACTACTTAAATTAAGTTTAGCAGGGATATGGCTAAATATACAATAGTCTACACATTGTTCTATGCTTGATGCCCCAAACAAATCGCTTGTGGACGGTCTGTGCAAATCAGGGTTTTTGATACGGTCTATTGAACGAATATCTCTGTTCATTTGAGATAAAACTATTCCAATAGAATACCCCCCATCTGCAGCAATAGCTTTTTTAACATGTACTAAAGCATACATAAGCTCATCTACTCTTTCTTTTTCACTTGCTCCTGAACGACCTTTAGTTAATAAAGCATGGTCTATTTCATAAACCAAACCTCTACCAAAAGGTTTACATTCATTTTCATAATAATACATTAAACTGTCAGCTATGTGTTGAGCTGAACTAGGTGTTTCTATAAACCATGTGTTGTCTCTTGCTGCAAGTTCTTTATAGTAACTCTTTAAAAACTCCATATCAGAATCTGTTAAAGGTTCTTCTACAGAATATAGTTTTTTCAAAGATATACCTGAAGATGAAACTATCGAACGAGCTTGTTGTGCTGAAGCTAGCATTTCAAAATTAAAGATGTACTGATTAAACTTCATTGTAGGGTTTAAAGCATATAAAGAATCTCTAAAACACTTACCTAAGGTAGATTTACCACCTCCTGATAAAGCTGATATACATGTTATAGTAGAAGGCTCTATACCACCCAATAAATAATTGTCTAACCTTGCAAACTTTGTTTTTAAAGAAGTTATAAGACCTTTACGTCTGTCATCAACATATTTATAACTTTCTATAGCAGCATCTCTTGATGATACTTTAGATAGTATACCACTACCCGAGGGAAACATCACTAATATTCTTAGGTGTTACTTTTAACCTCAACTGTCGTATATACAACCAATATTTAGTTGCTATAAACTGTTTTAAGCCTATTTGTAGAGCTTTATTCTTTACAGCCCATTCGATGTCTGCTAAGACTTCTTCGTGCTCTTCTCTACGCTTTCCTATAGCTTTTAAATAGTCTTTAGCTATCTCATCTGCCGAAGCATTTTTAGCAAAGAATTTAAAACTAGTAGTTTCTAATTCGTAAGGATAGGCATCAAATATCTCTGAGGGCATACCTGTAACTTGTAACATAAATTTCTTCTGATATTTTGGATTAATCTCAAAATCAGAATAAAATATTTTACCGCTTTTATCATTCAAATTAATTATTATATCCCTAGCCACAAGGTCTAATAATTCTTCTGCCGAGAGAGGGCATAAATGTTGAAACTCTAAACTTATAGCATAACTCTCCCTTTGCCATTCTCTCTCTTCTCGAGAGTAATCTCTAACCAACATCTTAATAAACATAAGTTGGTTGACATTAACTTTTAAGTCTTTAATAAGACCTAAATCTTCTTTTACTGTAAACAGCATACTTTCAATTTTAATTTACTCTCTATTACTTTTATTCAGTATACCTCATCATTTAGGGTTTAATACTATTATAAAATACGTACTTTTGAGTGATTCAACATTATTTTATTTATGTTGAACTTTGTAATAAATTTAGTGTTCTAATCGTTACCTCCAATAGATAACTTGCTTTTAAAAGAATTGTCTTCTCTGTCCTTAATTATTTCTCTGAGCATTTCTTTAAGTTCATCCAAATCATTTACCCATATAGGTCTATCTGGATTGTGTTTTTGAGCTTTTCTTAATTTTTGTTCATCTCGGGAATTAGGTACGCTCCAATCAGGTACATATAAGTTTACGAACACTTTTGTAACGTGTTTACCATTTTCAAGATAAACTCTTCCTGTTCGCCCACTTCGCTGAGACTGCTGTGCAGGGTTTTCAGACCTTGAACTAGTTATACCCAACCTTGCATCAGGAATATCTATACCTTGGTCTAAAGCTTTCGCACAAATAAGATTTCGTATCTTACCTTTGATAAATAAATTAAGATTGTCTTTAGCTACCTTAGTACCTGGAAAACCTTTAGGTTCTTGCCAAATTACTGTATAACCATTTGAACTTTGTTGATATCTCGCAGGAAAGTCTTTTGAAAGACACTCTTGTCTTTTCTTTTCTGCAGAAGCCTCTCTTTTAAATAATTTTGTCTTTTCAACAAATCTTGTTTCTGAAGCAAGGGAAGAGTGATAAACTTTCGTATTATCTCCTAACCTTTTTGCCAACTCATCTGCAAATGCAGTTGATTGAGAAAACGTGATTGTGCGAACATTAAACTCATTAATAAGTTCATATGCCGCTTTTATCTTATGCTCTGTATTATCTAAGAAATCTTTTCTTCTGTGAATTAAACGAATTCCTTGTGTCGCCCATTTGAGGACATCTGTATAGGAGTATTTATCTTCGTCATTCTGTGAACCTTGATTAAGGTAATTAGCATAATTAATAGCGTTTGCTCTGTTCATACACCGTAGCATGTTATCAAAGTCTCCAAATCTAGACATAAAATATCTAATTTGTTTACCTAATTCTACTTGTGTATTGGCTTCTTCTCTTGTTATTGGAACTGCTAAATTAAATTCTATAAAATCTGAAATCCAACCGTTTTTAATAGCTTCCTTTTGTGTTATTGTATCTACTGTAGGAGCTATTGCATGCAGTAAGGCATGTCTTCCATCTAGACGTTCCATTGTACCTGTCAATCCTAAAAACCAACAATACTTAACTCTATCGAATACACGCTGAAATTTATCAGCAGGAGTTAAATGGACTTCATCTATAATTAATAAATCAACATTTCTTGTAAAGTTATTTTGGAGAGCTACTGTATTAATAACAAGTATTTCTACAGTAGTATATCCTCTTTGAGCTACAAGAGTATCCCATTGCTCTTTTAAAGATATTGTAGGTACTACAATTAATACCTTACCTCCAAAATAAGTCTTTGTTAAGTCTTTTTTAAAAAACTTGGCTAAAACTAGCATAGCAGCAGAAGTCTTGCCGACCCCTGGTGCATATACTAGAAAACCTTTACCTCGGTTTTTTATCCATTTCACGACACCTCTTCTTATTCTATAGTATCTTTTACTATCAAAACTAGGATTTTCAGTGTCAAATCCTGTCATTGTTATCATATACTTTTTTTAATGTACTGAGCCATAACTACTTCCAAATTCTTTTGAAATAGATATTTCTACGTTTAGTTTAAGTCTATCATTGACAGCTTTAATTGCTTCATCTAATATTTTAGATACTGATTCTTTAGTGTGAGGTAAAGAGAAAGTTAGAAGACCTTCCAATTTTCTTCACAACTGTTCGCTAAACAATTGCAGTTCTTCTATGAACTTCTTTATTTCTCAATAAAGGTGGGACTATATCTTGTGTTAAACCTCTTTTTTCAAAAGCCTTGAAAAAAGATGAGCATTTCTGCACTCAACACCGTTGCTTTTCAACTTCGCTTGAAGCTTACTCCATTTCTGGATAGTCTCTGAAGGCCACTGTTTATAAGAAAAACAATCTATTCTATGTCTATTCAAAATTTTTGCTATCTCAAAAGATGCCATTCTGTTAAAATATAAATAACTAAAAACTCTACCATCTTTTTTCCTATCTTTTAAAATCTTAGGTTCGTAACCTATATATTCTTTAAAAAAAGGTAGAAAATATTTTATTTGGTCTTCCTCTGAAAAGGCGTGTGTATTTAAGTTATAAAAACCATTTTTATGATGTAATGAACCGTCGTCATAAAACCATAAAGCAACACCTAAATCATTTAATAAACTTAGTTTGATATCTGTTTTTACACTTTTTAAAAAGGCTAAGTCCATAGAAGTACTACAACTAAAAGAATGTATATCTCCTATTTTATAGCCTTTATTGATTCTTGTATTAATACCGCTTTTTCTTACCAAATCCCCTAGCAGTTCTATTTTATATTCTAAAAATTCTTTATGAATAGAGTTTGTACTAAACTGTGCGTGTCCTGAGAGAGCTGTTTTAAAACAACCATCTCCGAAAAAACCTGAGATTAGTACTTGTAATTGTTTTTCATTAAAACCGTAACCCTGCTGATTGTCTATTTTATGCATAATATAAATTATTAATATCACGAACGACTCATGATAATGCAAATATATAATAATTTTTTAACATTCACACCTATTCTTACGAATTATGTTGTAGTATTATTATTTTTAAGAGTTTCCAGCAATTAACAACGTTTATACACGACAAAGTTTCTATCGTGGTATTCTAGAGCAATCTTTAAACCTCTTCTTTTTACCTCAAGTTGCAGACAATCAAACACATATGAGCCAGAACTCTGGTTTACGCTACTAAATAAGTCCTTCTCATTTTTAGCATATATCCAAAATTTTGAAATAGGATTAAAAACCCAAAGTTGTCTGTATACAGTTTTTGTTTGAAAAGAATTAGAAGCTTGTTTTACTGCTTTATTTCGTTGCCAATATAAAGTATGTAATTCTTTAGCTTCTTTAAAAGGTATTTTAGCTGTATCAGATATTTTCTGAGGCCCTGCTCCGTACACAGCCGCGAAGTTTGTGGTTTTCGCAGTACCTCTGATTTTCTTAATCCTTTTATAATTAATTTCTTCTTCTGTACTAGAAAACTTAAACTCTGTTTTTAACTCTTCTTTTTTAGCTTCCACATCTTTAAAAAACTGTTCATCTTCTAAAGTTAGTAAGCCACCTAAAACACCTAAATTAATATGAGGGTCAAAGCCAGGTACACGCATCTCTTGCACGTATTCAGGGTCATAATAATAAATATAATGTTGTTTAGTACTGTCCTCAAGAGCACAAATATCAAAACCACACATAGTAAAATTATTATTCTTAACTTTTAAGCAATTCCTAATTTCTTTACCCCAAGGTTTATCTACTCCTACTAAGTTACAAATCGGTTTACGATGTTGCCAACGAAGAGTATTAGTAAAACCTGATGCTAAAGAATAGACTTTCCAATCTTCATCTACACATTCTATAAAACCTTCTAATAAGCCTAATCTATGTCTTAACATATATAAACTATCTAATTCTTCTAGAAAAGGATAATCATCAAACATATCCGTAATAGAAGAACAAAGACCTTGACCAAAAGGTAAAGATATTTGAGGTACTTTTTCTCCCTTTTCATTATCCTTAAAAGTAATTGGTGTCCAACCTAATGAAAATAACCATTCTTTTAATTGTACTGAAGAGTTAGGATTACCTAAAGTATAAATAGTATCAGAATCTTCTGATAGACCTAGTAATTTTAGCTCTTGTTGCCATCTTTCACCTACAACAGATAAGCTACCATCTTTCTTATAAAGTACCTTAGGAGCCTTCTTAAGCACCTTCTTAGGCATTACTTGTGAAAGCTTATTAAATTTACCTTCTAAAAGAGGTGTAATCTTACTTATAGTATCTAAACAAAGATTAATATCTAAGTCTATACCTATTTCTTCTCTGTCTCTTAAATTTTCTAATTTAAAGTTGAGGTAATTAATAAGATGTTGGTAGTTTCCTTTATACAACTCATTCAAATAGTCTTTAAACTCTATATAAATTGTCTCATTTATTCTGACGTCTTGTTCACATCTATGAATATAGTCTTCTAAAGGAAGTTCTGTCCAACTTGTAATAAGAGGTTTAGGAATACCTATTTCCTCTCCCCATTCTTCTAAACCATGTTTAATCTTTTGACAATGGAGATACCAAGATAAACCTATTGTATCTATTATATGCTTAGGTTGTTCTATTCCATATATTTTCTTTAATAAAGGAAAATCAAAAGGTATAATATAATGACCTATAAAGATTGCATCTTGTTTAAAAAATTCTATAATTTGACTCTTTTCTGTTAAAGTCCCTCTCTCTGCTGAATTTACAACTCTATATGAAAGACAGTAGATAGTTGAAGCAGATTTCAATAATCCATCTGCTTCAACATCAAATACTATCTCTTTCATTATACTTCAATATATTCTGGTGTTTCAGAAAATTCTGCTGTACTTCCGTATATGACTTCTTCATAATCTTCATAAGCTGCATCCATTTCGTCTTCTTCAATAACATTAGCTATCCAAAGTTCATATAGAATACTTTCAGCTTCCCAAGGGTCTAATTCTGTCATAATATTATAAAAATCAGAAATAGACCTTATGTCATAGTCTTTAGCAAGACCTTCTGCTAAGTAAGTCTTATCCACTATTTTATGTTCATCTAAAGATTTTTCAAAAGGAGTTTTTTCTTTTTTAGAATCCCAACTTGAACCATATCCATAGTCTGAATACCAATCATCTTCATAAAGACCATCATATTTATTGTATTTGGTACTAGTACCAAAAGTAGGTACTGCATAAACTGGTTTTATGTAAGTAAAAGGATAAACATCTACTGCTGTTAATGCAATTTCAGTACAAAATTGAAGAGTTTCCTCTAATTCTTTTATACTAACCGTTTCCATATTGGTATGAGGATTATAATATCCACAACTCATATTGAAACATGAAACACCTGCTTCTACATTAAATGCATCAGTAAAACCACCTACTACCTCTTTTCTACCATGTTTTACTAGGATATCTTGTATAGCATTTAAAAAGTCTGCTGAAACTCTTTTTTGACCTGCGTAACTTGAAGCAAAATCTTTTGCTCCTTTTCTATCTACAGAACCTATAAAACGACAGTCTGAAAAGAAATTCTCATCAAAGTAACTTGAACCTATTCCACCTGTTTCTTCACAAGAGAAAAATACAACTTTAATTGCAGGAATAGTTTCTAACAACTTGATACACACGTAGATGCCCGATTTGTCATCTCCGCCCACACCTACTTGTTTTCCAAGGTTATCAAGAGCAAATAAACTATTATCTTTTTCATGAAGATGATACCCATTACAGTAAGTATGTACAGTATCTAAATGACAACAAAACATCGGATATGTTTTACTTTGTCCTTTAATAACTGAGATATTACCAAAATCATCTATATTATAGGGTAGCCCCATTTTAGTAAGTGTCTCTGTTATAAACAAAGCCATTTTTGTTTCATTACCTGTTGAGGCAATTTGAAACACATCTTTCATTTTTATCATTTATTCTTCTTTTAAAATTAATTCTTCTTTTTCTACTTGTTCTTCTTCTTGTGCAGTATAACAACTTGGACATAGAGTAAAGTCTCCTGAGACTTTTTCTGAATTTGTGTACTCTCCACATAAATCGCAAAGTATTAAACCGTCTTTACAATCATCACAACATGCTAATCTTTCACCATCTAAAACTATAACTGTTACTTCCCTCTTTTTATGATAAGTATCGCATACGTCACAGTAGAAGTAGTCCTCTTCTAAACATTTGTTACATACGTAATCACCTGAAGCTACTTCATTTGAACTTTTAGACCAAGTACCACAATCAACACACTCATAATAACCTGCTCTTTCAGCACATCCAGAACTGCAATATACATTATTGTCTATATAAATAGAATCTTTTTTATCATGCCATTCATCACACCTATCACAAGTATTAAATCTTTCATCTCTGCACTCAATACAATACCAAGCATCATTTACCCAACAACCGTCGTCTTCATCATAGTAATCTCCACAATCATCGCAACACATTCTATTATCTTCTTCATCTTCACCATGTATATTACCACAACATTCATGAAGAATATAACTGTCATAACTATCATCCGTAGTTAAGGTGTCATCATCATTAAAATAATATAAAGTATCTGCATAAGGTACACCTGTATTTGTTATAAATTCTGCAGCTTCTTTAGAAAGGTTTTTATAGATATCTTCCCCTATTTTTTCACCTGTTGGAGATAAAACTGAATCTGAAGAGAAGTTTCTGTGTAACCAACCTTTACTTTTAGCCACTTCTTGTAGTTGTAAATTAACTGTTTCTGTGCCATATATTCTATCTAAGAAAGTAAAGCGTTCTAAACTTTCATCACCATCATCATAAGTTTTTGTTACATCTTCCCATAATAAAGCTCTAAACAGCAGGTGCCCATTTTCATCAACACCATAAACGATTTTACAAAGAAAATCATAAAGGGCAGAATAGTTTCTACATCCATAAGAGCTTTCTTTTCTCATACAAGAATTTTTTAAATATTCTCCTGCTTTATCTGAAGTAGGTAATGCATATATCTTAGAAGGTGATGTACTTATTTGATATTCTAATTCAGTATTAAGAGCTTGAATTGTATAATTAAAATGTTCTATTAAAGCATTAATCCAAACTTCTCGTTCAATATCATGCCAATGTGCATCAGAACTACAAAACAATTCTTGTATCAGCATTATAAATTTACCTGCTTTCATAGAAGACCTACCCTCTCTTACCCACTTACCTTGGTCATTTATAGGTTGTTCTCCTTTTTTAGTGTCCCAATACGTTATATTATTCTGTTTGTTTACACAAAAATAATTAAATTGTGTATTTATATCAATATTAACAGCATATTCTGTACACTGTGCATCTAAACAAGAAAAGGTATTGTTTAGGTCAATATCTATATGTACTCCTTTAACGATAAGTCGTATATTTTTAAACATACTGTAAACTTTATGACTTACTACTATTTGCATCTTTTAAAATTTTTAATTCTTCAATATTATATACTACTTTAATTCCTTTTTCTAATGCATGAGCAACTTCTATATCAGCTCCTGCAGATTCACCTGGTAATCTTAATAAAATATCACACATTTCTAACCACTGTAAGTCATATTGCATCCATACTTCCCAAGATTTAGGAGATAAAAGATGTTGAAAAGCAACAAGTAGAGGTGCAAAAGGTGTAAATCCCAATTCAAGGATTTCATCAAATGTCGTCATTTGCGTTCGGACATTATCTATTTGGTCTCCTATGGTATAAGGAGATGCAATATAAACTTTCATAAATTTTTATGTTATTAGTTTTTAAATATGCTTCGGGGTGAAGCTCCTAAATGGTAATTGTAAGAAATAAACTGTTTATCTAATTTAGATGTGATTTTATATTTCTTATAAACTTCTTGTATAATCTCATCTGCTATGCTATTATCTAATACATATGCATCATAATCAATATGCTTCATACCTTTATCATCAATAAAAGCTTCTTCTAATAATTTGTCAAAATCAGCAGAAGGGGTAGCTCTTAAATAAGCTTGTTGAAAAACTTCATGCAAAGCTTTATTCTTTTTATCTAGTTTCTTCATAACCTATTTTATCAATTATTTTATACCATTGTTGTCTATCACAATCATCACCTAAATTCCCAAACATTCTTTCATGTTCTAATATTTCTCTGCCAATTTGCTTTCGACTATGTGAATCTAAAGTATTCCAATTAGACAGAATTTCTGACACAGCATGTGATGCCATATAAGTCTTTCTGCCTAAGGAATATCTAAAAATACACATTAAAGCCAACCATTTATCGCTGATTTTAATATCATCTCTGTTCATAATTTGTTAAAATAAAATATGATTTACTTTATTACATTTTAATTTTTCATTGTGTGTATCTTCGATAAAATGTAATTCAACTATACCTGAAGCTCTATTACCTTTATTAGTTTCAAAATGAAAACCATTACGTTTACCTTGAGTTTCTTGTTTAGCTGCAATATTTTGGATATACCACTTATTTCTTTGTTCAAGAGTATTATTTTGACATAATACTTCGTGTCTAACAGGATGGATAAAACCATCATGAGTATGTTCTGTAATCCAAATATCTGCTGATGGATATGTAGCTTTTGAAATATCAATACCAAGAGAACCTTTACTTCTAGTTCCCATAGAAAAAGGACTGTGACAAAAATGAATTACAAGTCTTGTTCTTTTATTTCTTAATCCTACTGGAGTATTTAAAATAATATAACCTGTATATTCATGTATAGGCACATCTACACCACAAATAAGAGCTAATAAATCTATGTTATGATGTTTGACTATAGAATTATCATGATTACCTCTATTCCAACTAATTATTCTATCTTTATAAGGTAAGATTATATCTTTTCTACTGTCTTCTATTACTTTGTTCGCATAATCGCTGCTATTGAATTTTTCTAATGTAGCCGTTTTACTTCCTCTTTTGTCATTAACAAATTGCATAACATCAATTGAATCTCCTCCTATTACTATATAAGCATTGGGGTTGTCATCAAGATATTTTTTTACATGTTTCCACATAGAAAACTCAGAGTCTTTATGTAAATCTGAAATCCAAACTATTGAAAAGTTCTTCTGTTCAATTTTTACTTCTAAGACTTCATCAGATAATCTTTTTGTTATCATAATTAAAATATTAAAGGTTTTAAAAAGAGTAGTATACTCCCATAAGAATTTTATTTTCTGTAAAAGTATACTATTTCTTTTTAAAATCAAAATGTTATATGCCAAAACATATAATTTACCTTAAAATCACATTATTATATGTAAACACATATAATGCGGACTATTTTGAACATTATGCATAGGTTTTGTGCATTATAATACACATTTTAGTATGATTTCTCATGCATTAAAGCATAAAATAACACTTAGTGCATTATATCTCATTCATTTTTAGTTAGTTGTATTGTTTTTGTGGGTACAAATATATAACTTAGCAACGAGTTAGCAAATATACTATAAGACACTTACGTCTTTGTTTTTCGCTTTTACGTGTTGTTTTATTTTCGTGAATAGTTTTGTATATGCTTTTGATGTTTGAGCATCATTTAAAATATTGTCAAACATTAATTGAACTATTGCATTTCTCGATTTTTCAAAGTCTTTTACTTTTTCTTTTGAGAAATTTAGTTTTTGGTCTTTAAGTTGTTTCCCTATTGTTGGAGCTAAACAACTAAAATGTATTCCGAATGTCTTTTTTTGTTCCATAATATTGTATTTATTAGATTAATTACTAAGTACATTTGTTAACAATTTGTAAAAAACAAAGCTGGATAGCTCTATAAAACTTGATAAGTAACGGTTAGCTTCGTTTCTTACAAGTCAACGTTACCTGCAATGCTAATCGACAATGTAGTCGTAAATTTTAGGATTAGCACATTTACCTTCAAGTAATTCACAGCTTGTAGGCGTGATTATTGCTGTTACGTGCGGGTGTTCATTTTCACACAACCATTTTATCAAAGGTCTTGCCGCTTTCTCAAAGGGTATTAAATGGTCTTTCTCTTTGTTGTCAATCCCGTTTCCTTCATAAAATTTACAATGAGGATAACCTCTTTCTTTGCAAGAATTCATAATTGTGCAAGTTTCTTTTTTCAAGCAATTACTGCATTTTTTCATTTTTATATTTGTTTTAAAATTAATACTAATAAAGCCAAGCAGGTAATACCTTGTATGTAAAATTCCGCTACGTTACACTTTACATACAATCGTTCGTTATATTTCACACCACTAAGATACAAAACATTTAACAATATCAACTATTCTGATAACAGTATATTATAACTCATCAATTAGTAAAAATTTCTTTTTACTCCAAACACAATCATAATATCTTCCATTTTTACACATAAAAATCCTATAAAGATTTTTAGCTACTTTTTCTTGTGATAATACTATATAATCACAAGTGTCAGTATGTAGTGTTCTTGCCTCTTTATTATAATATGTTCCATTATCTTTGATATTTTGGGACATACTTTGTAAAGAAACTAGCATTAATACTAATATTAATATAATATACTTTTTCATCAATCAAATTCAGCTAAAGTTTTCTCTCTGTTTTGAAGGACACAAGCCAGTGCAGATATAACATCACAAGGATAGTTTCTAATCTTACCATTGACAATCATACAAGTATTACAACCCATAGCATCATTAAATTTAGCCTTAGTCACTTTAGGAAATAACTTTATCAATTGAATTAATTCTTCTTCAGTAAATCCCCATTCAGATTCTCTAGGAAATGCTGAAACTACCTTTTCAATATCTATTGTTTGCATACTGTATGTTTATAACGTACACTTCTAATACCTAAAGTAATAATACTTAGGATAATACTAACTACAGAGATTTTAGGAGTTTCTAAAACTGTGAAGTTCCCTTTCTTTGTTTTAAGTAATGAAAATCTACTATGAGATTTTTTGTGATAAATAACCTTAAAAGGTTTTTTTGCTATTTTTACCATAATTCTATTATTTTTTTAAGTTCTGTTACTTGTTTTTCTATCTTACTATCTGTAATAATAAGATTAACTATACTCTGATAAGCTCTTACTACATAAGATTCTTTTACCTCTCCTATAATCTCTCCTATTTTATCATCAGTATCATCAGTGTATTCTCTAGCTAAATAAATTAATATCATTCTTTTAGAAGAGATTACTCTAGACCTATTCTTCTCTAAGAAAAATTCAGGAGGTTGAGCATAATATTGACAACCTATTTCTAAGATATCTTTAGCCCAAATAGGTTTAGATTTATGTACTTGAAAAGGTATGTTTAATTTCAGAAATAAATCTAAGATAAAATCTTGTACCTCTCCTTGAGGTAATTTTACTACTGCTGTTAAATCCATTTAAGCAATTAACAAGAAATCTTCCATAGTCATTATACCTTCAGCACCATCATACTCTGTAATTTTAAAAGCCGTACCAACAGTTATCCAACGAATTACTAAATCACAAGCACCTCCACAATAGATATCTTCAATTCCTAAGTTTTCTTTTACCCAATCTTCATCAATGTCTTCTTGTCTGTTTTGCTCAACCATTTCTACTAATTTTGGGTTAAATAGTAGTTCTGGGTACTCTGTATTCCATGAATACCATCCTGCACCAAACCCTTGTGAAATAAGCACAGCTACTTCACCATTTCTAATTACTTTTTCCATATTATTTATTTTTCTTTACTTTAGTATAAACTTTAGTTCTTGATTTACAATTTATAAAATCATTCCACCTTTCATTTTTCTTACAAACTCTGTTGAAATATTCTGTACCGTCATCAAATTTTGCATTGAATAAATCACCTTCTCTTATAGTGTCATCCATATTTTAATCTTGAAAATGTTTAATAATAGGTTCATAATCATCGTCTTCTTTATTATCTTTCCATCTTGAAAATAACGAAAAATCTTCTTCGTCTTCATCTTCTTTCCAATGTGAAAATATATTTATTGGTTCAAAGTCGTCTTCTGAATCTTCAAGCCAATTTTTACCAAACATTGCCATAATTCTATTTTAAATTAAAATACTCACCACACTCATTACATAAAATATCTAAAACAGGTAAATCAGGTTGAGTGTAATCATAATTAATATGTAAATTTTCTTTTTCACCACATTTAGGGCAAATGATTTCATCTTCTTCCATAGCTAAGGTTCTAAAAATTTTTGTGTTATAACTGTTTTAACTTCTTCATAAGAATAGGGTGTAGGATTAAAGAAACCATCTTTTGTTCTTGTATCAACTCCAACATCTATTGCATTCCATGAGGGATGTTTATAAGAATTATGACAGTGTCCATATAGATGAAAACTGCCTCTTTCTTTACCTGCCCATGAAGCCATAGGGAAATGACACATTACAATATCTTGTTCTGCACCTTTAGCATCTTCATCATAAACTTTTATCTCTAATATATCACAAGTTTCTAAAGGAGAAGCTTTAGCTGTATTATTTTTAATAAAACATTTATCATGATTACCTCTTATATGGTATATTTGACCATTAAGTTGGTCTATGATTTGTTGATATTTATGAGGAGAGTCACTCCATATAAAGTCTCCTAGCATAAATACAGCATCTCCATCACTCACTGCATCATTCCAACATCTTATCATTAAACTATTCATATCTTCAGTTGTAAGGTGTTTAGGCTTTTTAGAACCTAAATCCTTATAACTAAAGTATCTCTTAGCATAATCCAAAATATTTGCGTGGTGAAAATGTGGGTCGGACAGAAAAAATATTCTATCTTTATTAAAAGGTGTTTTTATTCTCATAATTTTTCAATTTTCTTAGTAAATATTTTGAATTCTTAGACTTACCTAATAGGTTTGTACCTTTAAATAAGTAGTATATAGCATCTTTTACATACATCTTATATAAACCATGTTTTTCAAAAAGGTTTATTTGATATCTGTACATTCCTCTTCTAACTATTATAGGAGTTCCAAGTTTAATGTTTAACTCTAAACCTAACATAGCAAAATCAAAAGATATCATACCATATTGACCTGTATAACATACAATTCTTCTCTCTGAAGATTTGACATAACTTAAACTAACTAAGAATTCTTCAAGGTCTTTTTTAGTTAATTTTTTATATTTAACTATCTTATGTTTACCTATTTCCATAAATTCTAATTGTTTTCCAATATCTATCAAAGCCATCCATACTTGAATACTCTATAATATATCTCTGTTGTACGTAATAAAATTCTAACCAAATAATAACATTGTTACCAATATTTGTAGGAAATAGTGCAAAACGTCTTTTAAGTCTTGTATCACCCTCTTTAGGGCTCCTATCTAACCATTTCATTAATCTTGCATTGTTAAAACTTCAATTAAATTATCTAATCTTTCAATAGTATTAAACATACCTAGAGGTATTTCATCTCCATTAAATCCACAAAGACTTACGTCACCTGTAGAGTATACTACAAGTTGTAGTCCTTCGTACAATTCTTTAGTATGTATATCACATACATCTAAATTGATAGTACTAAAATTTCTATCTTTTAATAAATCTTTTGTTATTTGCATGGTATTAGTTTTAAAGCGTTAAATAAAGCTAGTTCAAGAGCATCTTCATAAGACTTTTTACAAGATATACTACACGCAGCTCCAGTTGTTTTAAAATTATTGTCTGTAACATAAATATTACAATCCCAAAGATTTTTTACACCTGAACATGGATAAATTTGGAAATGAAATTTTCTTCCTTGTTTTTCTCTTAACCACTTTTGTAAAACAGATTGTGTTGGAGCAGTACAAACAAAGTCAGGTTCAAATATTTCTTCTGGATACAATTTTGCTCTTGTTTCTTTTGTTCGTGTATTTCTAGTAAATATCTCAGAATTACTTGCAGTAAATTGCCACCAATGATAATGAAAATCTCTTAACTCTTTTTCTGGACTAAAACCTTCTGTACAATCTTCGTCAAACCCTTTTTCTTTAGCTAATAGTGCTGTTTTATACGATACATTCATATCAATCTATTATTAAATATTTATATTGTAAGAATAATACCCCATTTAAGAAATTACTTAAAATAAGCCCTTCTGAGCTATTAGGAATATTAACTTGTTTAGTTAGGTCTATTATAATTAAACCTTGTTTATTTCGCTTAAAATTGACTTCAAAAGCCTTAAGAACATTAACACCTTCAAAGATGCTATCCAATTTCTCTTTGCAGAGATAAAGGATAGTTCTTTGAGATTGTTCTTCTTGTTGTTTTAAATAATCATTAATACTTATCATAAGACATCTTTATAAGTTTTAAAACATTTACAACAATAATTCTTTTCTTCTATAAGATAAGATTTATTACTTCTTTTACCACACCAAAAGCATTTATGAGGCCTAATAGTTAAACCTAAATTTTCAGATTCTTTATCCCAAAAATCTATTAATCCTTGAATATGTTCTCTAATAGCAAAATGAAAATTTCTTTCCGTAGTTGTTAAATGTGGGTCATTATAAGGACTAAAAATTGCTATAGCCCCCATCAATCTTCTTTTATGATAGTTTCTTTTCTGTGCTAAAGTCTGTTTATTCATAATAATAATTTTAAGAATTATAACCTTCTACTTCTTCCCATTTATAATATCTAATCATATACACTGTAATATTTGTTCGTAGTAAAAATCATACCAATAGTTAAACCTATCTTGGATTTCTTCTGTATAAGTTAGTTCTGTTGCTTCTATATCTAGAAACATATCGTCTTCATTATTACAAATATCTCCGCTTTCATAAAGAGTTCTTGTATGAGCTAAATTACTTGTGATTTCTACTAGATTGATTTCTGTATCCACTATTTCAGATATTTTTCTTCCATTTGTTTCATCCAATTTTCTACATCAAAACTTGCATCCATTTGAGATAAAATCAAATCATTTTTAATATCTCTTATGTTAGGCATATGAGGCAATCTACTAACTTCTTCATTGATAAATTTGCTTGTTTGTCTTTCAACAGCATCATCACCACTATAAAGATATGTATAGATATCTTCTCTTTTACATAAAACTTTTAATTGAGTATCTAATTCTTCTTCTTGTTTTCTTAATGCAAGATATTTTGTATTCAATTCTAAAATTTTCTTTTGTGCAGCATTAGGTTTAAAATTTTCACGTACTTTCTTTTCTCTGTCAGCACTGAACTCTTTCATCCTTTGCTCAAACTTATATAGTAGAGCATTTATTTGGTCTTTTGTAATTTTCATAATATATTGTATTTAATTAATAATTGTTTTACTTTTTCTATAAGTTCTTCTTTAGAACCTGTATTTTCTATAATTTCATCAAATTGATAATTATCTAAAGCTGTCTCCGATTCATGAAGTGAACCTAAATCTAATGGTGATTTAAAGAGTCTATTTATTCTAATAGTTATCCCACCTCTACTTTTAATTGCATCAGCTTCATTGATAAATCTCATATCAGATAATACCCAATCATCTCCTTCTTCGTAATTAGCAAATCTAGCTAAGCACCAAATTTGAGGATGTGTCAAATCTCTAAATAAATCGGTTCCAACGATTTGCAAAAATTGGCGATACGTCATGTGAAACTTATCTACAGTAGGGTAATAAACTTCTTCTAAAGAATCTACATATTCTTGAGCTTCTTTTGTTGACAGAAATAGTTTATTAAAGAGTCCAAATTCTGTTGCATAATTTAATTTATAACAACTAAAAGGTACTAGAGTTTTCTTAAACTCTTGGTCTTCTAATTGCTTCATAGTACAACCTGTTATGATACATACTATTTTCTTTAAGGGTTCTGCAAACTTCTTATTCTTCCATTCTGAAAACATTGTTAAATGCTTATCTTTTTGAAAATCTTCAAAAGACATATTAGACCAATAACCATCTTTATCTATAGCAGGGTCGATGTTTTTTAATTGTGTTAAATATTGTATAATGCTGGTTACTAGGTCTTTACCCGAACCAGCTCTACCGTTTATTCCAATTAGGTGTATTTTATTCTTTTCCATAAATTTATATATTTACTTCTCTAATTTCTTTACTTGCGATTGTTCTTGAAGATATTTGTGCAGTATTTCTACTTTTAGTAACTTCTATTTTATAATTAAGCAGAGATAACTCTCTTAATTTCATTAGACAAGGATTTGCCCAATCTATAGTTTTTTCAAACTCTTCTTTTTGTTGATTTAATTCTTTTAACTTAAAATCTATTGCTCTTAAGTTCTGTTTACTGCGACCTACTCTTTTACAAAAGTGTGCATCGTGTTGTTCTAATTTTTTCTTCATGTTACTTATTTATAAGGTTTAATAAAAAGGGTAGAAGGACTTAACCTTCTACCCTGATTTTATAAATAAGCTTGTATTATTTTTCTTCTTCTACTACAATAGCTAAAGTACCAAATACACCTAATAATTTTTTAAGGGTATCTACTTCTTCTTTTAAGCCATCAATTTCTGCTTGAGTTTCTGCTGCAGCATCTTCAATATCAATTAAGGTATTTAGAGCATCTTGTACGTATGTTTCAGCATAAGCTTTACGTTCACCTGATGATTTAATAGCTTCCATATCAATTTGTACTAAAGAATCTTGGAAATCGAACATTGATTCTTCTTGAGTTTCTTTTAAAGAAGCTTTTAATTCAGCTATCTTTTTAGTTTTTAACTCGATTTGTTCTTGTACAATTTTTTCAGCATTGTCTGCGAATAATGATACACTACGTTCGTTTGAACCTTTACGGAAATTTTGAATTTGTTTTGCTAAATTTTTCATAAAATATAAAATTTAATTGTTAATAAATAAAAATGATTCTTGTTAATAAATAAAATGTTAATAATAAATTTAAAGGTTGTAAAGATAATAAAATTATTTAATCTTCCAATCTTTTTGTTCTTGTGTGAAATTAAATCTTTTCTTAGTAGATTTAACTTCTTTTACAGTAGGTTTAGGTACTGTAATAGTAGGAGCTACAACAGATTCCCAAGGAATTTGTGTCTCAACTCTAGGTTTTTGTGTAATAGGTTGTGGTAGTTCTGCCCATGTTATCTGAGAACTTTTCTTAGAATATATAGAGCAAGGGCCTCCATATTGTAAAAATAATCTTTTCTCATCATAAGTAGCCATTCTGAAGTTAGAGAAATTATCTCCTGTCTCTCCATCAGAAAATCCTACTTTCTTACCATTAGTATTTGTAATAAAACCACCTTCTTCTAAATTGGTATGATTAGTTTTATAAACAAAATCTTCAAATATAGTAGTACCTTCATTAGTAATACATACAACATAATTATCATCATATTCATCTAAATCGTCCCACCAATTTTTAGTTGTTGATTTAGAAGGTTTAGCTTTACCTAAATCTTTAAACCAAGCAGGCTCTGGAACTTCTGTGTAATAAGAACACTCGCACCACGAACTGTCTGTATAACTGTGTTTTTCAAAAGTACCTGCGTAATCAAAAGGAAAACTTCCTCTTCCTGTTGATAATCTAGCAACACTATTTGTAGACCATCCCGAACTTGTATACCACTTACCTACTTTACAATCTTCTAATCTTAATTGTTTAGTTTTCACTTTTTCTACTTTTTTAAATTTTTCATGATACTTTTCAAAATGTAAAACATACCCACCTTTACAAAGAGCAACTACAAAACCATTAAATTTTTCAAAAGATTCAATAGTAAGTTGTTCACCTATTTTCAAATACGATTTTGTATGCTTAGGATGAACAGTTTCATTACCACCTGTATCAAGGGTTTCCACTATATCTCCAATATTAAAACCTTTACAAGTAGTAATTGTAGCTACTTTTTCAACAATTTTAGGTATAGGTACATAATCTTGAGGAATTAAAACAAAGTTTGTAATACTATCATAAGGGTCTTTAATACTTGTAGCATAACCTCTTCCGTACTCAGGAAACTTTTTAGAATTATGGTGTTCACAACGTAACGATGTAGACTTATTCCACAAAGTTGCATAACTTTCTTCTATTTCTAAAACACCACTTACATTTTCTGTATAAATAGTAGCTGTATAAGCATCACCTGTTTTAGCTCTACTAAGCATATCAGATAAAGATTCTGTACTTTTAGTAGATTTTTCTACAACAGTCTTACTTTTACAAATATCTATTTCATCTGCTGTAGCATATCTTAATTTAGCTTCACAAGTTCCTGTAACTCTTCTAACGCCTTCTTTTGTGTACCATTGGCAGTAAGCTTTATTATAATCTGTTATTCTTAAAACTTCACCGATAGCCAGTTCAGAAGTTGAGTCATATACCCAATCTCCAATTTTGAAATCTTTTTGTTCCATTTCTTTCATAGTAGTATCAGGTTGAGGTTCAGAAGTTAAATTAAAGAAGAAACCTGTTTTAGCCTTAGTATGAAAAGCACAGTCAGAGCATAATAAACCAGTACAACCTAAGTCAGAGAGAAAACCTAATTGTCCTATACATCCGCTAAGACTTTCTCTAGGTATTTTTTCATACCAAGTTTCTAATTCTTGTTTAGATATATTTCTTTTATCTAAAATAAGTTGAGGGTTATTTTTTTCTTGAGCTACCCTAAGAAGCACATTTTCGTCTATTGTTTCCATTGCTTGTTTAGGAGTACTTTTTCTATAAGCTTTTCCAAATTCACTATCTAAGAATTCTTGAGTACAATCAAAGTAATTGTTAGGCAATCCATCAGGGCTTTCGTGTATACCATTATCATCTCCAATATAGTAATATTGATTATCATACCCTTCATATTGGTCAAAGCCCTCTGCTCCTTTATAGCCAAGAAATCTCATTAAATCCTTTCCACAACCATCAATTGTTCTAGGATTCATAGCTCCTTTATAAATTTCTGTTTTCATAAGTTTTATATCTTTTAACATAACTGCTTTACCTGCTTTTTCATAAACTTCTATTTCTTCTTGAGTAGCTAGTCTTAACTTAAGTTTATTACAAGTATTTGATAATTCTCCAGCTTCCCAACCGTTTTTTATCCCTCTTATATCTTTATAAAACTTCATGTATTTCTTAGAACTGTTTTCTTTTAGTTTGTAGACAGCATCTTGAGGTATAGAATTAAACCATTGATTTGTACCATTAGGAGAACTTAGCATAACTACATAAGAGTCTTTAGGAAATACACAATCATCAATTTGAGGTTTAGATTGTTCTTCAGGTTTAGAAACTATTTCAGCCCATTTTCCTTCTTTATAGATAACTGCTGAATTTATTTCTTTTACAAAAACATTAATTTTATTTTGTCTTATGTCTGAAAACTTTTCACAAACAGCTTTTATATTAAAAAACATTGTTCTATTCTCAAGAGTACTTACAGAGGTGAAAACAGTACCATTAGTATATCTACTTTTAATTTCGATTTCAAAAAGTTCATAGATAGGTTTAAAATCTGTTACTTCTATCCAATCAATAGCTTCACAGAATAAACCTGTTCTGAAATTACCGTCTACAAATCCAGTATTATTATTGTCTTTAGCTTTATAAATATATTGGCTTTTACTTTTATTTACATACCAAGTATCTAATTTTAGTTCAATAGATTTATCTTCTTTTACTTCAGCTTTATAATCTCTTATAGCATCTACAAATTTAGTAAGGTCTTCTAAGGTTTTGCACATAGGGAAATCTCCGTCTCCACGGTATCCTAATACTTCTTCTTGAAAATCTGTTTTACTAGTACTAATTTTTGCTTTAGTAAAACAAGCAGAATTATTGTTAGTAGGAGATTGTAAATAATACTCACCCACAGCTATATCAACTATATACTTTGTACCGTATAAATTAACCTTATCTCCTAATTTCAAAATATCCGTTTTAGAAATTTTCTCTCCAAAAGATAGGATTTCATTTACTGTGGTTTCTTTTTGGTCAGAGTCTATACCAAGACACCAAGTATTAAAGTACTTACTCTCATCGTTTGCACCTTTAAGTATATTATGAGAGCCTTTAAAAACCTTATATTCTGATTCAAGTGTACCTCCAATAGAACTCCAACCGAATTCGTATAGTTTACTCCAAATTTTACTGAATATATCGAAAGTTATACTCTCGTCATATTTTAAATATTTTCCTGTTAATGGCATAATTTTAATTTTTAATTATTAATGGTATTGGTTCATTAAAATCCAACGTATCTTCTATTGGAACTAAGAAATCTATTCTATTCTTATACCTTTCATTCATCTTATCTTTTACTACCCACTTTCCATTTAAATTAGGATTAGCTGATAATATATTAATAGTATCATTGAAATTATAAAAATCAAATAAATCTCTTGATAAAGCTACATATCGTAACTCATAATTATTAAGCTTTACTGCATCTATTTTAGTACCATCTGCAGTATTATTTTTAGTTAAGTGATACTTAGTACCAATTAAATAAGTATGTTCTATAGACTCAAGAGAATCTATTTCTAGTAGACACTCAAAGATTTGGTCTTTAAGTGATAGGTTTGTTTCTTTTAACTTTGTATTACTTTTATATTGTTCTGCCATTGTAATAAATGAGAATAAAAAGTATATAGCACATACATAAGTTGAAATTGCTGTTTTCATAAATAAAGTTTTAAAAACTAGTACTATGTGTATTTCCTCTTAAAAAAGACAAGGCATTATCTTTTAATTAGCCACAGTGCTAGTATATTATTAAATAAATTTTAAATTTGTAGCTATAATTAATGCTCCTAGTATAGCACCTACTATAAAAGCAATACCTAGGATAATAGCACCATATAATTCTATCTTAAATCTTACTGAATCTAATTCAGGTAGTATTTTATTGTTTCTTTTCATGCATTGTCAAATATAAAGTTTTCATTAAGTCCTCATTTAATGTTAATAGTTGTTCTATAGACATATGAGCTACTATTTCATAGTCTTCATGTCCAAAAGAGTCATGATACTTAAATAAAGTATCCATAAGTTTAATTCTAATATCTTGTTCATTCATATTGGTTAAATATTAATTTGTTAATAGAACCCTCTGCAGGACTCGAACCTACATCTCCCACATGTTGTGGTACTCTAGCCAAAGTTGTTAAACTTGAGTTAAGAGGGTAATTGTTTTTATTTTTTAGCTAATAAAAAAGCTCCTTGAATGTTTTAACTTAGACAAGGAGCTTCCAACTAATATTAACCAAAACTATATTTTAATTGAGAATTTTATATTTTCTCACTTTTCTACCATAAAATAGTAAACATTTACCTTCTTTAGTAGTTTCTACAGAAGGCCTAAATATTTGTATTAATATTAAAAATATTATTAATACAACAAATAATGCTTCCATTATAACTCTATTGTTTGAGTCTTAGTACAAGTTACAGTATAACCTCTTCTACGAAGTTCTGTAACTAATTCTTCTGAAGATATAAAATCTACAGCTTTAGATACCTTTTCTTTATGGTCTTCTATAAGACTTTCTAATATCTTTTTAGAAGGTTCTAAGATAGTAGGTATCCTTTTAGTATACTTTCTCTTAGGTATAATAACAGGGGCTTTCACAATAATCGGCTCAGGGTTTTCAATACCCATTCTATTTGCTACCCACGCTTTAAAATCTTTTATTAAAGCTTCTCTGTCTCCTACATATACAGCTTGTATCTTATTTCCTTTGTCATCTGCATAGCCTCTATCTTTAAGATAAGTAAAGATATAAGAACCATATAAAGGTCTCATAGAAGATAAAAGACTTCTTGGCATAAGTTTAAGATTACAATTGAAGTCTTTAAAAATCTCCATTAAAGCTTCTATTTTATTGTTCTTTTTTAATATTGATTCTTTGTTCATAATATTATTTTTTAGTTAATTTTTTAATATTTCTATCTAAATATTGAAGTCTAGGTAACAAAGCACCCTCTTCATAAAAGTAACCTGTTTTCTTATCATAACAAGCAGGTCTATTTTCTTGTAAATATCTTATAAGTTGAGTATACTCATCTACAGATATTTTATTCTTGGTTAAAAGATTAGTTGTTGCATAGCACATACCCCAACCTTCCATGTAAGCATTAAGATTTTCTTTTAATAGTATTAAAAGCTCTAAATCTGTTTTCATAATAAATTTTATTGGTTAGGTTAATAAAAGCCTTTTACACTCATGCTTAGGAGTAGATTGTTATTCTAAATTTGATAATACAAAAAATAAGAAATCTTTAAGAATTTCATCATTAATTGGTTCAGATACACCCTTACCTTGAGAGTGTACTCTGATAATGCTATTTTCTAACATTATCTTGCTAAGTAATGAAAAATTCTTTTAGGTGTTGGTAACAAATTTACTTTTGTTATTTCACCTTTCTTATTTCTTTCATAACTGTGTGTAATAACTTGAATAGCTCTTTCAAACTTACCCATTTTATTTATAGTTAAATTGATACCTTTAGAATTCTTTCTAAATCTTTGAATAGGCTCTCTACGAGCTTTTCTATTAGGAAACTCGGATACATAACTTCTAATAATAGGATTAGTAACTTGACCTAATTCATTCATTTGGATAACATAAGGTTGATTCATAATTTTAAGTTTTTGATTTATTAATATTAATTTTAATTAGTTGAAGGGAGAATGGGACTCGAACCCACATATACAACGCCATCATTGCATATTTTACCATTAAACTACCTCCCTTTATTTTTAAGCTTCTACATCTGTAGATAGAACATTTAGCAAATCTTTATACATATCTGCTGCATCATTCATTGCTTTAATTTCATCATCTTTGATTTTACCTGCATCTTCAATCTGTTTTTCAAGAGATTTAACATTTGCTATTTTATTAGAAATATTAGGTAAATAAGAAGAATCAATAAAGCTTTCTATAGCATCTGAAGTTTTGCAACTGTCTACATTAATAGTCATATAAGACTCTTTTAATGCTGTTTTAGCATCTTCAAGCTTATCTTGTAATTTTTCTACTGTGTTTTTAGTTGTAAATTCAATATTAGCTATTGCTTGTTCAGCATTTCTAATGTTGTTATTACACTCTTTTGTTGCTCTTACTAGAACTTTAGTAACTACAGATTTGTCATCTGTTTTTAAATACGCTAGACATTTGTCTAAGAAACTGATTTTTGCCATACTATTGGTTTTAAATTAATTATTAAAAGTTTTTAACTGTTGTTGTTGGAATTGAAATTTTCTTAAATTGTTGTATTGTTTTTAAACTGTCTGTAATGCTAGAACAAGCATCTAATTTAGCTTGATATGATTGTGTATCATACTTAGCTGAGATTTTAGGTAGTTTAGGTTTTGTAATACCAGGAAATAACTCTTCTCCTCCATAGATTTGTTCTAAATCTTGTAAGGTTATTTTTTGATAAGGTCTAGGCTCAGTTATAACATTCCATTTCATACGGAAATGCGAATCAAACCAGCTTTTACCGTATTCATCTAATTTAGGCATACCACATTCTTCTCTAATATAAGCAGCTCTATCTCTACCATCATATACATCAGGTTTAGGTTGTAAACCTTGTAAAGGTTCTACAAAAGTTCTAGAAACATGTAAATCATGGCCATCAGCTATTCTAAATTTAAACCCTGCAGAATCAAAGCTTTTACTTTCCCCTTTACGATATATATTAGGTAATTCAGAGTCTTCTTCTAAAACAAAAAATTCAGGGTTATTAGAGTGTTTAGAAGCTTTGTAACATTTGTTTTTTATAAAAGCTTTGTTAGCAGCTTGATTTGCATAAGTACAAATTACATAAAATTCTTTAGGTGTTTCAATAACTTTAGCTTTTTTAAAGTCTTCTAAAGAACAATATTTACCTTGTTCAATACAATAGTCTAACCAATCTTTTTCTTCTTCTGTGGCTATTCTGCAAGTTCTATCAGAAGCATAAGAGCTTATATGACAAAAACTTCCATTTTCTTGCATACCATCTTTATTATTTTTCTCTATACAAAAACTGTGTCTTGCTCTTGTAGGGTCAGCTTCAATCCCAAAATCACTAATAATAAGTATAAATTCATTATAACATGCTTTTAAAACTAAATAGTCTCCTATTTTAAAACCTTCTCTTTCTAATGGAGAAACATAAGGAGTTTTTACTGTAGGGTCAGGTATTTCATAAGCTCCTATTTCTAAATCATTATTAGCCATAGTATGATTCAAGTAAAGCTTACCTTTATCTTCAAATCTAATATCTGTGAAACTGTATTTCATACCACTTACCACAACAGCAGAGCTAATTTTACCAAACATACCAGCTCGTTTAGGAAAACAATACCATTTACCTACTTCAAATTTAGTGAGTTCTTTACCTTCACTATTATAATATTTAATAGGTTTAGGTTTTTCTGATTCTTTTAACCATTGTTCAAATTCTTGTTGGGCATCGTAACAACCCTCAGGTGTTTCAAATAAGTAGTCTATAGTAGAAGTTTTTTCTCTAATATAGTAGTGTCTTTGATAGTCTCCTTGTCCATCAAAACTTGTTTCTAATGCACCTTTACTTTGTAAAAATTCTATTATCTTAGAGTCTTTTCTACTAGAGCCTCTTATAAATCCTTTATACATAATCTTATTTTTAGTTAATAATTAGTTTAATTGTAAAAACTCTCTCCTAGCATTAATGTAGATGTGTAAACACATGAAATTACCGATTTTAATAGAATATAATACTTAATGTATAAGGAAGCGTAGGAGAGAGTATGTTGTAAGAAAAAGATTAGTGATACCTATCCTTTGAGGTATAACTCATAAATCGTTTTCTTAAAGTTTTTAATGTTTTGTTTAAAATCCAAGATTTAGTCTGATAACCTTGGGAAGAGTTGTTGTAAATTCATGAAGTTTTACTTAAGAAGCTGCACATAGCTCCTGAATAATAAATAGTCTTAATTAAGTTGTTAGGAAGTTATAATACTTCAGTACTAAGTTAATTTTGCCCATCAAAGGAAAACTATTTACTATTAGATTTTAAAAATAAGTTACTGATGATAAACATCTATATAAAACTAATCTTTTCGCACGTAAGTTCACCAAAAGATGGTTGAGTACCCGACAGTGTACTAGGTTCCGATGCGCAGTAATGTGTCTTATCTATCTTGTTTTATATTAACACCAACCAATATTCTATGCTTCTCAATCAATTGAAGCCATCCTGTTTAAGAACTTGGTTCAGTAACTTATTAGATTTTAATGCAGCAAAGGCTGGACTTGAACCAACAACCTCCTGCAGGCCGTGCAGGTACTCCGCCAATTGAGCTTCTTTGCTTATCATTTATTTTTATTACGTAATTATTATAAATGAACTTAACTTCTTCACAAAGTTAAATGTTTTTAAAAACAGCACTCTTCGACTCCTCTGGTTAATGTAACTACTTTGTGCACTTTCATTACAATGGTTTGCTAAGTATAGGGTGTTGTTATGTTTTAATTTTGTTTAGTTTTATGATATTCAATATCTAAACCACATTCATAACAGTATATACCATCATAAATGCTTTGACAATTTGGACATATATGTATAAAATTGCCTTCTATTTGGTCTAATAAATCTTCATCCATTATTCTAATTCTATAGGTTCATCTAACCATGTTAATTGTTTTCCTATAAGTTTTAGTGATGTCCCTTTAGGTACATTTATATGAAAACTCATATCCCATAATCCTGGGCCTCTACGAGGTAAAGTATCATAAATATATTCATCACCATCCTCGTCAACTGCTATAAACGACATAATTTTATGTTTTAATTGATTAATAAATATCTCTTCTATGAGATTTGCTTACTTTTTGCATTCTGTGTTGAGGCTTATTGTATTTATCAGAACTAAATTCTATTCTTAATTCTGTTTCTGTATCGCACCTAAATACTATTTTACCCACATCACCTTCTCTTATTACAAATCTACCAAGTTTAGAATGGTGTTGACAATAATGCTTTCCATTAATAATATGTACAGCATCTTTATCACAAGTAAATTTTTCTTTATAGCCAGAGGAACAACCATAAGGTGTTATTATTTTACTGAATTCACATTCCATATTATTAGTAATTTAATTGATTAATAATAAAATAATTAATAATCTGACTCAACATATGATAATGTTGTTACCAGATAGTACCCTTTGACAATTAGTGGGTTAGTATTAATTATTATAAGAAAATAATAAACAGTAATCTTTACCTTTTAGAAAGGGATAGTCGAGGCCTCGTTTTGAATAAGTATACACTTAAACTTCGAAATTTAGTCGGCTTCTCCAAGAGCTATACTTTACTGTTTATTATTATAAGAAAGTAACAAGTAAGGATATTTTTTTACAGTCTTCCCGAGTAACTGTTTTACATTGGCGGTTAACTCCAAAAACTAACCTTATCAGTGAAAGTACTCACTTGTCACTATATTTTAAAAATGGTGGTAATAGCTTCAGCACTTCTGCTCTGAACCCTTTTAAGTTTAAAGTGCAGTTCGGGATACTGCATTACAGTTTTTCATTACCACCATTATTGATAAGTACATGTTTGTTTATAAATTCTTCGCATTAATATCTTGCGTGAATAACCAGGAATTGACTTTTGGTAGACTTCCTGAACTTTCTTCTACCTACATGGACTATATTTTAAAGGAGCTACTCAACGGAACTTTATACTTATCATAATTCTTATCGCTGTGTTATCTTCACTCCTTTATTTCTTTCTATTATTTTCAAACCAAGTGTTAAATCTTTTTAACCATTCTGCTTCATTCTCTTCATCATCATTACAAGGTTCATAATAAGTTTCAGGATAAGTTATATCTTTACAACATTGCAATAACATCTTTCTAACTTCATCTTCGGTATAAGTAATTTGTTTTTGAGTTATAATAATACCCCTATCTTTAACTAATAAATCTTGTTCTACAATTGTTACAAATCCGTTTGTTAGTTTAATTTTACCAACATTATGGTGTTGTAATCCTTTACCACCAATTTGCCCTGTTGGTATAAATCCACCACTAATAACAGTTGTATGTTCTCTAGCAACTTCAACATCCTCAAACTTACCACTTGCATTATATTGTTCAATTGCTTTTTGAATATCTTCTGGGGATATTTGGTCTTGAGTTGCTATGATTTTTTTGAACCTGTTAATGCCTTGAATAGTGTGTACCTTACCATCTATAGGGTTTAAAAATGTTATAGCATCATCGTGAATTTTTTCAACAATTATGATATTATTACCAAAATAAAGTTTATCTGCAACTTCAATCTTTTCTTCTGGGGCAAGAGATACGAGTATCAATTCCATTGCTATAGTAGGAGTCTTGATGTTGGAGTCATAATAACCTATTTTACCGTTTGACACTATAGAGTGTTTTAATATACAAGGATAAGCTCTATCCTCATTATCTTTTGTCTCAACCAATATAGGTCTTACTTTAATTGTTTTCATTAGATTAAATTATTTAAAGTGTATAATATCGCTTCATTGCAGGCTTCTGTTGGTGTGTCTAATTGGGGATGTGATTTAGCTAATTGGGTGGTTGAATCAGTTTTTTGGATATCATATTCATATCTTTTAGGGTATAGCATTACTACACTTATCCAAATCCCATGTTTCTCATATATCCACATCACAACTTCTGCTATTGTTGGGGCATCGTAATAATCAAAGTATTTTGTGCATTGTAAGGAAGGGAATTCGGAATCGTATCTTAATTCACCATCTATATTGTAATAATCACAAGATTCATTATCAAAACCCTTCTCTTTTAATAGTTTTGCTATTTCAAATGTTACTGTTGTATTCATATTATATAAGTTTAGTTAATTTAAAGTTAAAAACTCTTATTTTATGTAACTACTCCTTTGGTTGACTACCACTAAGCATTTATAACCTCCATGTGTATTTTGGGTAGCATAGATGTCAAGTACAATACAGTATTTTCGTGTTAATAAAATAAGAGTTATATTATTACAATATTCTGTCTTCACTTTGGGTTCCTCATCAACGAATGTGATGTGAGCCTCCATATGGACTACCACCAAAGGATTGAACAGTTTTAATTGTAATGATTATAGTATTATGTGTCTGCTATTAAAGTCGCAGATTCGTTTCAAGCTATCACATATTTCACTTCGATGACTGGTTACATCTACATTTAATAAGGCATCTCACCTCTTTACACTGACGGTTACAGTCACCTTACATATTTCTACTAAGGCAGGTTTAAGACTTTTTAGTGTGGCTGTTTCATAAAAACTAGCTTAAATATTTTTCTTTATAAATTATTAACAAAAGCACATTAACCGTTATGTTACAAACTGATAAATGCTGACTCTATATCTTTTTTGTTAATATATCGTTAATGTTTATAATAATAAGTTTTACCTGATAATCCTTCTGTTAATGAACTGTCTATTAATATTGTATCATTACACCTATTAATTTCATATTCATAGATTTTATTAGTTGGAGCAGGTTTGATGTTAACATCACTATAAACAATATCTGTTAATATTATAATTACTATACACAGTATTGTAATTATAATACATAATACTCCAGATAATATTTCTGTGTCCAAAAGTAATAATATTCCAAACATTAGTGTAAAAGCAGCCCCTAATAATAAGAAGCATATAAAAAATATTTCCATAATTTTATTTATTAGGTATTAATTCTGCACTTGCTGAAGAATATACTGTAGAGTCATTACCATATGTTATTATAGTGATTCTATCTCTAAGCATTTTTTCTTTCTCTTTATCAGTTATATCACATATAACTTCTTTATCAGCTCTTGTATTCCATACTGTTAAAGTATCATATATTGTAGCACCTACAGTATAAGATTTAGTCTTATACATATTTGTTACTTCATAACAGTTTTTAACAAGGTCTCTTTCACAACTGTATCCTAATACAATTGTAATGAATAGTAATAATTTCCTCATAGTTTTATATTTTAGGTTAATAATTTCTTAGGGAAGCAAGGAGTATTGAGGTTACAAATCTCACTCCTTGCTATTTGCTACTCACTCAGTAGCCAATGTCTTACTGTACATTAGTTTAAACGTAAACTGTTCTCTGTAAGAGGAGCAACTAACCGTGTAGAAGTCTATACTGGATTTGAACCAGTATCCACATGCATAGGCATATGTTCTAACCAATTGATATAATAGACTGTATTATTAAGCTTTTCACTTATTTGTGAGCACGCACTCATTTCCTTACAACTAAGTATGTAACACTGTTCGCCCTAATTTTATTTGTGTGAGTGGGCACGATTAGACATAATGATTTGCTTCTCTAAGAAGACTTATTAACATTATTTCTTCATAAAACCTCCTGTTAATTTAATTTGTAATTATGCAGTAGTCCATGAAGGAATTGAACCTTCGTTTAATGGTGGAAAACCATTTATCCTAACGAACTAGATGAATGGGCCGTGTTACTACTACTTTATAGTAATAGTAATTTATTAGAAAGACTATAATATCATCTATCCTTTGAGATGCTTACGTAAATAGTATTTCTTATTTTTTAATTAGTATTGTGTCTATTGGTACTATTTCATACTTTACAGAATCTGCAGTATTAATAGGTATTTTCTTATAGATGATTTCTATTTGTTGCTTACCATTCATATAATCTTTGATGTTATCAAGCTTTCTGTTATCATCATCAATTATTAAATAAGCTAATAATGCTAATAAGATTGTGATAGAGCAAATAGAGATACCATAGACATGAGTATCTTCTTGTATGTATCCATATATATTCATTACTACTAAAAGTGCAAATATTACTATGAGCCAAACTATTGCAAATGTTGTCATAATTTTAATTATTTAAGTTGTAAAGCAATTTCAGTTATTTGTAATAATGCACCATACTTAGGATTAATAAATCCTGTTAACATAGATGTAAAATGATAAATAGATAACAGAGATAAGCTAATACATGCTGCTAAATGAGTATACTTAAATATTAAACTTAATGTATTATTACTAGCATCTGGAGCTATTTGAGGACATGAATATTCTTCTTCTCCTATTTCAACATTAGGTATAGTAAGTTGTGCTCTAGGATGACTTGGTTCATGTTTAGTATAATAATTATCATAAGTAGGATTAAGCCCTTCTCCAAATACAGGTCTTTTAAGTGTAATATAACTTATATTCTTAGGATTAGGTTTTAATCTATTATAGAATAGCCACCAATTAAATATTGCAGATAGTGTAAGTATTAAATAACATACAGACCATACTAATTGTTGTTTAATTAATATATCCCATACATTTACTGCAGTAGTTTTAAGACCATTAGATATTGATATAATAGCTTGTTCTATTTTAGGAGTTAAATCCTTAATATCACTATAAGCTGTTTTAACAATATCTTTAGAGTCATTATATACTGTAGATACACCTTCTTCAACTTTAGCTGAATGTTTATCTATTTGTTTTGTTGTTTCATTACTATATACTCCTAAGGAGAATAGTATTAATAAGATTGATAATATTGTAGTTTTCATGGTTAATTAGTTATTAGTTAGTTTAGGTAATCAAGAGTATTATAAGTAAGTTAGTTTAGGTAGGAGCTTATCTAAATAAAGTAAAGAGTGATATTACTCACTCTTTACTATATAGATTTTGTTGATTATGCTTCAAATGGAGCTTTTTCAGCAACAGGTTTAGTTGTTTTTTTATCTGCTGTGAATTCTACCTCAACTGCAGGTATAGATTCTTCATCATCTGCAAACATTGCATCTGATATTTTAGAACCTGCTGAAATAGGAAGAGGATTGTATGAAGTAATTAACAAGGCTGTTTCGCTTGTTTTAGTTGTAACTTCTCCTACTACTATTTCGATAACTTCCCCTTTTGAAGGCATATAATCTTTTGAACGAATACCAAACGATAATGAATGGTTGGTTGCACCATTGAAATCTCCTTCTTTACAATGTTGTTTGAACTTTGCAAGGTGGAATGCTGTCATAGCATTAACATTACCTATTGATGCTTGAATAGAACCGTCTGAGAGTTCTTTATAAGCTTTACCCGTTAAGGCAAGGTACTGAGTATCGTTTGTAACTTTAACTTGATATTTACCTGGTTTAGTGATAAATACTCTTGATTTTGCAATGCGTTGAGCTTGCTCTAATGTTTCTACTGCCATAGCTGTAATTGTTTTAATGAATTGTTTTTAATGTTTACTAAGATGTTTGATTGTTTGAAGATTATTCTAAGATGTCTTCATCATCTTCTGTGTATATGAATACACATTGTCCATTGATTAATAGATGTTCTGCCATTGTCTTATATGTATATTAATTATTAATATCTCTATATAATAATAGATAGAGATTGATAAATTGATGATGTTATAATCATAAGATTAGGAGCTGTTGGTAGTCCACCCCTAGCAACACTAAGCATACAACAATTAACTAAAGATTTAGTAAGAAGTTGTTAACATTCTTATTAACAGTTGATAATATATACAAGTCTCATGAGAAAAGTGACGGTATACATAAACCACGTAAGTCCTTGGGGGCGTTTTGAGGGGGGTCGTCTCTAATTTTGTCCATGCAGATAAAAATTAAAAATATAATTTTAACCACTAAAAATAAAAATAAAAATTTTATGACTTTCCTGTCCGTATCTTTAGTCTCACTCTAGGATACAGCAGTATCACTAGACAGTTATGACTTCTTAGGATTAATAGGTTATTAAGAATATAATATATGTTTAAGGGAGCTTATGTGCCCCCTGTCGATTAAGTTGAGAATAAGTAATACCTGAAGATGTGGATATCAGTGGGCACTAGAATCGACTAAGCTGATGCACTCTCTAAAGGATTTAATGTATCTGAACCAACAGTAGTTCTTACTGAAGTTTAGCTAGATTAAGGAGACTTTAGCTATCCGTGTGTAGGTATAAAAGAAAATACCCTATAGAAAATATGAAACTGCTTACATCTCACTATCCACCGTTAGGGTATTTCTTGTAGGAGTTACACTCCAAAATATCTTTAAGAAAGATAATGAAGATGTAAGCACTACAAATATATAAACTTTTAGTATATTTGCAACATAAATCTTAATTATTTTTATAAATGTTTGAACATTTATTTAAAGACAGACATTCAGGATATACAGCACTAGGGAGAGATAGAAACTGTGCTCTAGCTAAAATACAATATAAATGCTATACATCTAATGTTTGTATCCCTAATCCTGAAGATATTATTAATATAACTCCCGAGTGGGCTATACCTGAACCTGTAAATGAACCTGTAAAACTCCCTACTATTTCTTTCTCAATGTAGATAAATACACTTGCAGGAAAACTTTTTACACTTCTAAGTGAAAATAATACACTTCAAAGTGTACACTTTATATTATATTGTATTATATTTGTACTATATTAATTAAATAAATATACAATATGACACTAATAGACAGAAAAGAAATACCTAAAGAACTTGATTCAGTTTTCCTTCTTGCAGACACTCTTCAAGAACTTATCCCAAGACTTAATAGAAGAAAAGTATCTCTTCACTATTTAACAGGGCCTGTTTGTATGCAAGGAAAGAGATGGGCTATGCTAGAATTAAGATATTCTTATACAGCATATGCAATTGATGGTACCCCTATTAATATAACTGAAACATTACTAGCAAGAGAAGTAATGTTAAGACCTTCTCAATTAGAACGTATACAACTTGAGAAACTAAATAAAGATTTTATGCATGATATAATGCAATATATATGTCATGATATACCAACTAACGAAGGTGTGTACTTAAAAACAACACCTTTTAAAAATATAATTAATTAAACAGTTATAATATGGAAACTAAATACTACACCCCTTCAATAGATGAGTTCTGTATCGGATTTGAATATGAATACTCTTTGATGGGTCATAGATTTGTAAAGGAAAATAATACTCTAGTAAATCGCACTGAACCAGTGAAACATTGGATAAAAGGTATTGTTGAGGATATAGATACACTAAAGATGTTGGAAGTTAATTTTATAAATACAGATAGGTTAAGAGTTAAGTATCTTGATAAAGTTGATATTGAATCTTTAGGATTTGAAGAAGAAGATTACTCTGATTTAGACATAGGTAAATTTACAAAAGTCTATGCAACATTTGGTAAGAATAAAGACACCAAACTGTATGGTGCTACACTATTTACAGGGAACATAGTAGACAGTACGTATATAAAAATAGATGGAGCAATTTCTCCAGGGCCTATCATGGGGTATTTAGGGAGAACGATATTCAAAGGTAACATTAAAAATAAAACAGAGTTAGGAAAACTTCTTAAACAATTAAACATAATATAATGGAGCTTAAATTTCCTAAGAAAATAACCATACTTGGTTATCCGTTTAAAATAACTTATAGTAAGACACATGGTGGAGGAGCATTTAACTTCTCTACACTATCTTTAGAAATAGGTACAGAATTTATAGAGATAGACCCTATACAAACCCTATTAACTATTAATCATGAATTAATGGAGATGATATTAGAAGGCATGTATTTAAGGTATACTGAAGGAGATGCAGCAGCAGGTTGGAGATTCTCTTTTACTCATAAAGAGTTCTGTACTGCAATGGCAATATTTACAGAGAAACAAAAAGAATTTATAAAATAAATAATATGTGTGGAGAAGGACAAAACCCAACAGCCTACGAGAGAGTAGATGACCTTTGCTTAGATGTTTTATACGGAATAGCTAAGTATAACAGTAGTTATGATAAGATTGTACACCAAGAAGGGGATGGCTATCCTTTACAAGTAATCTTAGAGTTTCCTACCGAGACTATTAAAGAGGTGATAAGTGAACTCCTAATGAAATATACATCTTTTACAACAAATGATGACGGCACTATATCATTGTTAAATGGTATAAGAATAAGAGAAAACAAAGCATTAAAAGGTAAACAATTTAATATTGCAGAATATGAGTATTCCACAGAATTGGATAGAGAGAGCAAAGAATAAGGACTATTTTTATAACAGTTATCTTAACAGGTTTAGAACACCTAAAGAGATTGTAGATAGTTGGTTTGATAGGGCACACACTTTACAGATAGAAAATCCTGAAGAGTTTGCAAGACTTTGGAAAGAAGCTTTTGAAAAAGCACCTCCAATAGAATGGTTGATACTGCCTGAAGGAGAAGAAGAACTGAAGTTTAATAATAAGTACATTTGGGAATTAAAATAATTATTAATTAAATAAATAACAATGAAGAAAGAAGAAAAAGAAAGCATCAGATTTAAACCTCACAGAGGGTATATCGCTATTGCATTACCTGCAGAAGCTTACCCTGTTGAAAACCTAGAGTTCACTTCTAAAGCAGCTTGGATGGCTATAGTAGATGAAAAAGGTAAAGAGTATGTGAATGGTGAGTTGACGGTTGTTGCCATTGGAGAAGGAGTGGACACAGTAGCAGTAGGAGATAGAATAATTGCAGCTACACACGCTAGACTTCAGCGTATAGAAATAGAGGTAGGTACTAAGTATCCAAAATTATATTGGGTAATGAGAGAGTCTGAAATTTTAGTTATCATGGTGTAATGAAGAACAAGGAGAGTCTAAATATTGTAACGTTTCGTAAGAATTGTATTGTTAAGAACAATACTCCTGAAGAATTCTTTACAGTATTTTTATCTAATCTTAATACTATCTGTGAAGTAAATAAACCTGGAGATATTAAAGTCTTAGCATTCTTATGTGCTAAGGCTGATTTAGATGGAAGGGTTCAATTATCTTCTAAGATACGTAAAGAGATTACAGAGAAAATTGGATACTCTTCTTCTGCATTCTCTAACTCACTATCAAGACTTAAGATGACAGACACTATCACAGGAGAAGGAGGGGATTATGAAGTTAATCCCCAATACTTCTGGGATGGTACAACAGAAGAGAGAAGACAATTATTAAGAGATAGAAATTTTGATTTACTATTAAGGTTTAGAATGAACGATGTCAAAATATAATATAGCACAGCACTGCATTAAGTGCCGAGATGTAAAACCTCACATATCAACTAAAGAAGGTTTAGAGTGTATATGTGGTTATAAAAGCAAATATGAAAAACGTACTGAAAGCAAGGCTGAGTAAAGACGACTTTATAGTAGCCTACTTAAAAATATGGAACGGAGGACTTCAACTAACAGATAAGGAATTTTCTATTGTAGTTGAAATCGTTAAGTTGTATATGGACTACACAGAGCAAGGAGTTAAAGACCCTGCCCTATCTGAATTAGTATTCTCACCAAAGAATATGAAAAAGGTTAAAGAGGTACTTGATATCTCTAAACAAAACTGGAACAACTATAAGAATAAGCTTATAGAAAAGAAAATAATTTTAGGAGATGAAACAGGGCCTACATTAAATCCTCTACTATATCCTAAGAAAGAAATAACATTTGAATTTGAAATAATATAATGTATACAGACATAAGTAAAATAGGTAAGAAAGAACGCAAAGCCGTTCAAGAAAAGCAATCTCAGATTAGATTCTTCAGGAAGACTCTAGATGAGCATTGTGCCAATAAACCTGTTATAGATATGACAGAGACAGACCCAGAGAAACTACACAACACAACACAAGCTGTAGCAGGTTGGGCTTATAGGAGAGGTAAATTAATAAGAACATTAGATGAATTAGGATATGAGTTTAAAGGAGATAATGAAAGGGTTTACAGGGAAAGCCTTGAGCAAGGCAGGGCTTTTAGAGAAATATATGGAGAACAAAGCTTCCCAAAGATTAGCGATATGTCTACAGTGCCCAATACTATTGAAGACTAGTATGAAGTGTGATAAAAATAAAGGTGGGTGTAATTGCTTCGTAGAAGCTAAAGTTTATTGTAATAGTTGTAAATGTCCTAAAGGAAAATGGTAATGAATATATTTAATAGAATAAAAAAACTGTTTAAGAAGAATAACACAATAGCATCTAAAGATGATTGCGTAATTCTCAGGTTTCAAAGAGGTTTTATAGCAGAGAAAACCGTCTTCAGTGAAAGTGAAGCAATAGAATTTTGTCTACGACAAAACTATAAAGCATACACTTCTTTAAAGGGCTTTATCATTCAAGACTATAAAGTGTGGATAGGAAGTGCAAAAGATGTTTCTTTGAGAAACTACGGTAAAGACTATACAAATATCCCTGTATACACATACTTACAAATATCACATTAATATGAAAATGGTAATGAAAATGATGAAATACCAAACTCTATCAAGAGTTGTTGAAGGTAAAACACAATATATTAGTGGCTGTATAGACTACCCTTCTGTGTGGCGAGATACACACTACAGTTATATGCAATACAAAGCAATAGCTAATGAAAGAGAGTATGCAAAACGTACACACATAAAAGTACTTGTATCGGTAGGTGGGTACAATGTGGTAGATACAGAAGGAGTCGTAGAATACCTAAACTACAAAAACTTTGATATTAAGTACCCTGAGTATGCAGGAAAACACTATGAGTTTTATGAAGGTATTGAAATAAAAGAATCAGGGTATGGCACAGGAGATGCAGGATTCTTTTTCCCTCAAGACCGAATAAGTTCTGTAACAGGAACTTATAGTATAAGACCTGATGGAACCTTTATAAAAAAATTATGAAGATAGTAGAAACATTCAGTCCTGAAGCAAACTTTTGGAAAGAACACAGTCAACTAGCAGCAGCAGGGCCTATAAAGAAATTATATGATGAGGATACTTCTAAACAAAAGATGGTATCCTCTAAACTTATGTGGTGTATAGTACTTATATGGGATAGAAATTCTTTATTCTATAACTTACCTGAGATAGGTGAAGACAGTAAGATAGTTACGATATTTGAAGATTATTATGGTTCCTTAGAAGCATATGAATCTAATAAAGCTTTAATAAATGAAATAAAAGATTTCTATCTAAAACTTCAAGAAACTCCTGCAGAAAGAAGTGTAAGGTCTGTTGAGAAGAAGTTAGAAGAACGTGCAAAATTCTTAAATGAAACTGATTATACTTTAGGTACACCTACAGAGAAAGGGACTTGGGTAGGAGGTACAGCAGCTATATTAGATGGTATGTTAGCTAACACTAAGAAGATAACAGACTTATATGAAACAGCTCTTAAAGCTGTAGCTACAGAAGCTTATAAATCTGATGGTATAGCAAAAGGTGGAGGACGTTCATCTGCAAGTGATGAAGAAAAGATATAAACTATGATAGAACATTGGAGTAAATATAAAGAGATTGCAAAGAAGAGAGGTTTATCTATTGATACAATACAAAAGATATGTGACTCTCAGTTTGAGTTTGTTCGTAATACTATGATGGAAGGTAATGACCAATCTGTTAGATTACAATATCTAGGAGTGTTTAGAGTGGAACCTGGTAAGAGAGAAAAGGTTAAGAGAAGAAATGCTAAGATAGCAGAGATTAAAAGAAAGAAAAGGAATGGCTAAGATTAATAAAAGAAATGATGAAGTTAATTACGTTGATGAAAAGAAACATCAAAGGTATGTCTCTAATATTAATTTTATTCATGACATAGAAGAAATCAATCCTCTGTCTATAAAATATCTTAAGTATTGGAAAGAGGTTAAACGTAGATGTATAGAAGGTTACTGGTTTGAAGGTAAATGGATGCCAGGTTCTTTATACTTCTATATAAACTTGTGGAAGATACGTTTAAGTAAAGATAATAATGCTAAGTCTAAGGTTATAGGGAGACCGTTTTTAAGGGACTTAGAATGGGAGAAATCTTATGTATACGCTGAAGCAAAAGGATTTTCAGGATTCTTAGAAGACAGTGAAACAACTTGTCATAGACTTATTCCTGTTGTAGAGAAGATGGAGAATTGGAGAGAATTCTACAACTTACCACCTGAAGTATTTAAACCTAACGGTAGCTTTAAAAAATATATACCTGCTAGAGAATACTTAAGAATGACTCATACAACTGACTTAGGTAAACCCTTATTTCAGAATGGTGCAAAGAATGTTATAGACATACAAGCCAGAGGCGGGGGGAAGAGTTATGGTATGAGTGGACTTGTAGGACATAATTTTACTACAGATGGTGCTACAGATTACGATGAGTATTTTGAAGGACTTACTAATGGTAATAGAATGGCTTGTGAAACAATGGTTGGTGCTATAGATAGTGCTTACTCTAAAGATTTATTAACCAAAGTACAACTAGGTTTTGATGAATTAGTTGGAGAACAGATGTTTCAAAATGAAGCTTATCCAAGTCCTATGAAGAAAGGATACAACGGTTCTTGGTTTTCAGGAAAACAGTTTATAGAAGCTAAGGTAGATAAGATGATAGGGGGACGTTGGAAACGTGTGGGTTCAGGTTCTATTATATATCATAGAAGTTTTAGAGATGACCCATTCTCAGGTAATGGTACACGTTGTTCTCTAATAGTATTAGAGGAGGTCGGTTTCTTTAGTAATTTAAAAGCTACTTTAGGAGCCTTAAAAGATACTACATATAACGGCCCTAATAAGTATGGGGTAATATACATGACAGGTACTGGGGGTGATATGGAAGGTGGTTCTTCCGAACAAGCTATGGAAATTTTTAATAATCCCTCAGGCTTTGATTGTCTTGAGTTTAATGATATATGGGAACAAACAGGTTCTATAGGGTACTTTGTACCTTATGAAGCAACACTTAATGAATATAGAGATTCAGAAGGAAGAACAGATTGGGTTAAAGCTAAGAACTATGTAGATATAAAAAGAGAGAATTTAAGATTAGGTAAATCTAAAAAACCTCTTTATGATGAGATGCAGAATAATCCTAGAGTACCTTCAGAAGCATTCCTTACAATGAATTCTAACATATTCCCTGTAGGTGAATTAAAAGAACATCTAGGTTGGTTAAGGTCTAATCAACATGATGCCTTTGTTAAAGGTCAAAATGGAGAATTAGTATGGGAACAAGGAGAAGGACAAGTTGCACCAAGAGTTAAATGGCTCCCTGACTTGCATGGTAAACTAACACCTTGTTGGTTTAAGATGAAGAAAGAAGATGATGCTACAGGTTGTATACAAATATGGGAGCATCCTCAAGCAGTAAATGGACAAGTGCCTTATGGACTGTATGTAGCTGGTAATGACCCTTATGACCAAGACCAATCAGTACATACAATGTCTTTAGGTTCTACTTTTATATATAAAACTTTTAATACAGAAGAAGGAATATATGAATGGCCTGTTGCAGAATATACAGCAAGACCTGCTACAGCAGAACAACATCATGAGAACGTACGTAAGCTATTAACTTATTACAATGCTACTTGTCTATACGAAAATGAAAGAAACTCTCTTAAAATGCATTTTTCTAACAAACATTCCTTACATTTGTTAGCGAAAACTCCAACGATATTAAAATCTACGGAAGGTTCAAAAGTTCAAAGAGGTTATGGTACGCATATGACAGCACAGATAAAGGATGAGCTAGAGATATATACAAGAGATTGGTTAATGCAGGATGCAGGGGATGGTAGACTTAATCTTCATAAAATATATTCTATACCTCTATTAGAAGAGTTTATATATTACAATAAAGAGGCTAATTTTGATAGGATTATCGCAATCATGCTTACCATATGTCATCGTATGATGAACTATCACACTAGAGTTAGTGAGGTAGTAGAAAAGAATAACGACTTTGATACTTTTTTTAAGAGGGTTAATAAATTTTATAACTAAAATATGTCAAACGATTTTTACTCACATCACCTGTATTCAACACTACCTTCACAAATGGTAGGGTTAAATGCTAAAGATAAGTCTTGGAAAGAACAGTGTGTTTCTGCAATATGTTCTATGGGGAGTGGCCGTATATCTAATGGTCGTTCTAATTGGAACAGAAAACAGATTAACTATGATTTAGTTAATTCTATTTTAAATGAAGCAGATTTCAACTATATACTTAATCCATATGGTGTTAAAGAGAAGATAGGTAATCAACCTGCTAAACTCCGTAACATTAATCTTATAGTTAATAAGTTAAACTTATTAAAAGGTGAAGAGATACAAAGACCTTTCCAATTTCAGGTAATAGCTACTAATGGCAATGCTATTAATGAGAAAGAGAATCAAAAGAGGGATATGCTTTTACAGGCACTTCAAGCAAGTCTTGCACAAGAACTGGGTATCTCACAAGAACCTACAATTGACCCTCAAACAGGTGAAGAGATTCCTCCTAAAACATTTGCTGAAGTTGAACAATATGCTAGATATAATCTTAAAGATATTAGAGAGCAATGGGGTAATGATTTACTTCAATACTTAAAACATGAAGAACAAATAGAATTAAAATTTAATGAGGGCTGGGAGCATGGACTCGTTACAGCAGAAGAAATATACTATATAGGTATAACTAATGGTCAACCGAGATTACGAGTCTGCAACCCCCTTAATTGTGAATTTGATAGAAATCCAGGTAATCCTAACATAGAGGATGGAGACTGGTTTAAAGAAGACCGTTGGATGACTAAGGGACAAATCTTAGATGAATTCGGTGCTTACTTAACTGTAGAACAAATAGAAAAATTAGACAGAGGAAACTTAGCTCAAGGATTAACTAATCAAATGTTTCCAGGTTTTGCTTATACAGAATCAGATATAGCAGGATATGAAAAAGGAAATTTTGCTAATAGAAGTAAATCTAGTTCTACTCACTTTCTAGTATCACATGTTGTATGGAAATCTATGAAAGAGGTAGGATTCTTATCTTACCCTGATGAGAATGGTGTAATGCAAGAAGGTGTAGTAGATGAGACATTCACTCTTACTAAAGAGATGAAGAGAATGGGTTGGACTATTGAATGGCGTTGGATGAGTGATGTTTGGCATGGTACTAGAATAGCTCAAGATGTGTTTGTTCAAATAGAGCCTGTACCTAATCAAATTAGAAGTATGGACACTCCTTCTGAAGTTAAATTACCTTATGTAGGTAGGGTATATAACTCTACTAACTCTGCACAAACTTCTTTTGTAGATATGATAAAACCTCATCAATACCTTTACATAATTGTTTGGTTCCGCTTAGAAGCTGAATTAGCTAAAGCTAAGGGTAGAAAGATGGTTATGGATATTGCACAGATACCACGTTCAGAAGGTATAGATTTAGATAAATGGATGTACTTCTTTGATAATGTTGGTATAGCTTTCATCAATTCTTTTGAAGAAGGTAAAGATAAATTCCAAGGACAAGTATCACAGTTTAATCAATTCCAATCTATTGATATGGGATTGTCTCAAGCTGTTGGTCAGTATATAGGAATTCTATCTAAGATAGAACAAACTATAGATAAGATAGTAGGTATCACACCTCAACGTGAAGGTTCTACTCATCAGAACGAAACTGTAGGTGGTATAGAAAGAGCAGTATCAAACTCTTCTTTAATTACAGAACCTTGGTTTTACATACATAATGAAATTAAAAGAAAAGTATTAACTCAGTTATTAGAGTGTGCTAAGATGGCATATCCTAAGACTAAGAAGATACATATGATAACAGATGATGCACAAAACCTTTCTATGTCTATTGATATGGATAAGTTTGCAGATTCAGATTACGGAGTATTTGTTACTAACTCAAGTAGAGAGCATATGATACTTCAAAAATTAGAAGGTCTTGCAACACAAGCAGTAGCTTCAGGTGCAGCAGCTTTATCTGATATAGTTAAAATGTACAGAGCTAAATCTGTAGCAGAATTCTCTAAACTATTAGAAGCTTCAGAAGAGAAACGTGATGCAATGGCACAGCAACAACAACAAGTGCAACAACAAATGCAACAAGAGATGTTAGCAGCACAAGATGCAAGAGAAGATAAGAGAATGGCTTTTGATTCTAATGAAAACAGATTAGACAGAGAGGCTAAGATTAGAGAGGCTGTAATTAAAGCAACTTCTTTTGATACTGATACAGGAGAATCAGGGGAATTAGAAGCTGTTAAGTATGGTGAACTAGCTCTTAAACAAATGGATGTAGCTCAAAAGCATTCTCATGAAGCTCAAAAGCTTTCTACTGAAATATCAGAGAAAGCTAAAGACAGAGCACTTAAAGAGAAAGAGATTGCATCTAAAGAAAAGATAGAGTCATTAAAAGCTAAAACTGCATTGAAGAATAAAGTGGTAGGACAAAAGTAAAATCTCTATATAGGAAACAGAAAAAGTGTAAAAGGTAAACTATTTTAGTGTACTTTAAAATTAATAAATTATATATTTGTATATGGAAACAGGAAAGACAGAACAGACTGGAGCCACAACAACAGAATTTATAGACCTTTTTGGTCTTGGTTCTGTAGACTTTAACAAGAAATCTTCGGATGTAGAAGAAGTCGAAGAAGTGGTAACAACAAACGATGGGGTTGAAAAGGTTGAAGAACTTGATGAAGAAGCCCAAGAAAAGACAGAGGTTGTAAAACCTGTGGAAACCGCAGCAGCAGAGGTTGTTGATGAAGGTGGGGAAGGAATCGAAAATATCATTACATCACTATCAGAAGTGTTTGATTTTGATGATGAGAAAGAGGTAGAGCCTACACTAGAAGGATTGAAAAATTTGATAACAGAAGCAAAGGTTGCAGCTAAACAACAAGGTATCTCAGAATATAAAGAGAGTCTTGGAGAAAGAGGAAAAGTCTTAGCCACTATCTTAGAAACAGGAGGAACTGTAGAGGATTTCCTGAATATAGATAACGGAATAAACTTTGAAGAGATACCTCTTACAACTAGTACAGGAGAACCAATTCTAAAGAATCAACGTAATTTAGTTGAAGATTGGATGAAGACTCAGGATGCAGATGATGAAGAGATTCAAGAAAGACTCTCAGATTTAGAATCAGCAGGATTACTAGAGAAAGAAGCTAAACTAGCTCAAAAGAAACTTGTAGTATGGCAAAAGAGAAAAGAAGAAACTATTCTCCAAACTAAACAACAAGAAGCAGAGCAAGTAAAGCTGCAAAAAGAAACAGAAGCTGCTGAGTTTAAAAAGAAAGTATTATCTACTAATGAGATTGCAGGTTTTAAACTTGATAAAGGTCAATCAGAGAAGTTATATGATTATATAACTAAAGCTGATAAACAAGGTAAGACACAGTTTCAAAAAGAAGATACAGAAGAGAACAGACTCTTATATGCTTACTTTGCAATGACAGGCTTTGATAAAGAGAAGTTATCTAGAGAGATAACAACTAAGAAAACGATAAAGTTAAAACAAGCTTTATCTAATTACACAGATGGTAATACATCTGCAAAAGGTTCTCAGAGTATGAGAAGAGCAACAGAAGAAACTCTAAACATACCTTGGGTTATATAAACGAATAAAACTTTAATTAATATATTATGAATAAAACACAGGTTTCACCGTTACAAATCTATCAATCAAGAGATTTCAGCGGATTAACAGAAATGAATCACTTAAACAATGCTTACCTAACAGAACCAGAAAAAGTAGGTTCTGTATTAGCTTACGCTTTTGGTATCCAAGAAAACAACGTGATTTCATTACTTACAGGAGGAATCGGTAACACTCTAACGGTAACAAACCGTGAGTATGAGTGGGACTTACATTCTCAAAGTGATAAAGCAATCGAAGTCGCAGTAGACTCAGCGAATGCAAGTGATGCAATGCCAGGTTACAATGGTCAACCAGTACAGCTTATCTTAGCTGAAAAATGGTTTGAAGTAACTGATAATATCGTAGGTGACGATGGTGTAACAACTTTACACATTATCTCAGAACCTTACCTATCAGGCAGTGCTTGGGTATACACAGGTGTTTCAACAAATGCAGACCCACGTTCATTCGTAGATGCTGACTTATTGAAAATCGGTGCTAGATGGTCTAAAGAATTCTCTTCTGTTGAAGAATATTCTACTAAAGGTGGTGGACATGGTTATGCTACTCCATTCAAACTTAAAAATCAATTGTCTACTTTACGTAAAACATATAAAGTAACACGTGATGCTGCGTTAGCTGTAATGGTAATCGAATTATTTGACCCTGCAGACCCTAACAAATCTACTAAACTTTGGACTAAATTAGCTGAGTGGACTGCTATGGCTTATTGGTACAGAGAAATTGATAAGATGATGATTTACTCAACTTATAACAAAAACTCTAGTGGTTATGTTACATTACAAGGTGAGAACAAACGTCCTATCTATCATGGTGCAGGTTTCCGTGAACAAATTTCTCCTGCTAACAAACGTTTCTATACAAAACTTACTTATGAAATATTAGATGAGTTCTTGTTAGATTTATCGTATGCTGCTAACAAATGGGGTGGTAATCACAAATTCGTTGCCTTAACAGGTAAAATGGGTATGCGTGAGTTTGACCGAGCTATTAAAGCACATGCTGCAGGTAATAACATTACTGTAACAACTGCAGGTACTTTCATCTCAGGAACAGGTGCTGAATTAAACTTCACTGGATATTTCAGAACTGTAACTTTCTTGAATGGTATTGAGTTAACAGTAAAAGAATTTGAACCGTATGATGACATCATCCGTAACCGTGAGTTACACCCAATTACTAAGAAACCGATTGAATCTTATAGATTTACAATCTTAAACTTCGGACGTAAAAACGGTAGAGCTAATATTCGTAAAGTTGCGATGAAAGATTCTGAAATGGCTATGTGGCATGTTAATGGTTCTACAGACCCTTACGGAGGAGTTGCTAAATCAATCGGAACTCAGCGTAGTTCAGGTATTGATGGTTATGAAGTTCACTTCTTAGCACAAATCGGTATCATGGTTGAAGACCCAACAAGTTGTGGCGAGTTAATTATGAAATTAGCATAATAATAAATAAAACCTAAGGGGAGGTTGGGAGACCTCCCCTTATTTTAAAAGACAGAAATAAAATTAATTAGGAGAAGATTATGATAACAAAAATTAGAAGAAAAGAAGGTAGCACCAGTTGGGGCGTTAAAGATGCCACAACAGGTATAACTAAAAATAAATACGATAACTGCTTTGATAAATGGGTACCAGGTTTAAACAGAACAACAGGTGTTTTAATGACTGGGTTAACTCCAAAAGAAGAAGTAGAGTTTGAAAAGAAACTAGGATTACCAGAGGGTAGCTTAGGAAAGAATGGAAGTTTTTGGGATAACTTCTCAATCATCATACCTGAGAAAGGTTTAGATATTGAATCAGGAGACCCACTAGGAGAACTTCAATTGAAATGTTTAAGAGCAGATTCGTCTGTTGCAGGTTCATTAGAAGATGCAATGAGAAAAGCGAATGTATCTTATATTATTACTACAGAAGGTGGTGAAGCTAAAGTACAAAACGTTAAACGTGATAGCATTGCTAAAGCTTATAAAATATATGCAGATATGACTCCTTCCGAAGTGGAAGATGCTTTATATTTGTTTGGTAAAAATCCTGATAGTACAGACTCAGAAGTGAGTAAAAATATGTTAGGAGCAATCTTAGATAAGAACCCTGAAAAATTCTTGAATGTTTTAGGAGACCCTAAGGTTAAAGATAAAGTTTGGATGATTAAATTAATCCGAGCAGGTATAGTAAGAAAACAAGGTGTTTCTTCAGGATTCGATGTAGCATTATACTACGGAGAGATTTACTTAGGTAAAGGACTTGATGAAGCAATAGAAAAGGTAAGAGAGAAAGAGTTCTCTAATATCTTAATAGGTTTAAAGAAAGAGTACGAAGATTATAAAAAAGCATAATAATGACAGTAAGTGACATGCATATAAGAGTAAAGGTCTATCTAGATAAAATAGATTCAGAGGCGTATCCAGAGATACTTCCTGAAGAGATAGATTTGTACCTTAATGAAGCTCAACTGCGTTTTATTAAAACTCGTTATGGTTATAACAACCCTTATGGTAAAGGATTTGAACAAAGCCAAAAGCGTGTAGATGACTTAAAGAATCTTGTAACATTAAGATTTGCTTCTGTAACTCCTGAAGCTTCATATGTAGATATGGGGATGAATATTTACAGAGCACAACTTGATAACCTATACAATGATGTAGCACATACAACACCTTCTACAGAAGACTATATGTTTTTCTTAAAAGGTAGTGTAGGTAGAACAAGAGGAACTTGCTCAGATTGGCAGATGTCTAAACAAATACAACAAGATGACATCTTTGCTATAACAGCAGACCCTTTTAATAGGCCTACAAACATTCCTTTAATCTTCTTTGAAGATAGTGATATTTGTGTGTGGGTACCAGATGATACAACAGTAAACAATTTCTCTGTATCTTTTATAAGAAAGCCTAGTGTTATTTCTTATACAGGAAATACAACTAACACGATAAGATTAGTTGTAAGAGCAGATGCTACAGATACTTCAATTACTTTATCAGATGGTACAATTGCTGAACCTATTACAATAACAGGTGGAGTATTAACTACAGATGAAATAGCAACAGCTATAGATACTGCAATAACAACAGCAGGTTTAGCTTTTGATAATGTTGTTGTAGCAGGAAACGTTGTTACAATATCAAGTACTCAAAACATTAGTTATCTTGTCCCTATTAACTTAAATGTTACTACGACAGCAGCTAGTGTAGATTGTGAGTTAAGTGAACATACTCATGAAGAGATTGTTCAAATGGCAGTACAGATAATCTTAGAGAATATAGAGTCTCAACGCTCTCAAACTCAAGAAGCTCTTAATGTTAGAAAAATGGAATAAAATTTTATATTAATAACTAATAAATTACAATTATGTACAAACAAGTAAATCGAGTATTAGTAGGTGACGGTGCACAAAGTGGAACTGTTACTCACTTATCAGGAATTAAAAAAGGGGATTTAGTATTGATTCGTGAGAACGGAACGATAGTAAACACTGACACTGCTTCTGCAGCTATCCCTAAATTTGAAAAAGTAACTATCGCAGCAGGTATTGCGGATGGTATAGCTATTCTGTCTTCTCCTATCCAAGGTAACACCGTCTCTAAGTATGAGGGTGCAGCTTATGTTGCCCCAACAGAGATGGTGTTATATTTAGGTTATAACGGAACAGCTTCTACTACTATAGCAACTGGTGCATTAACAGAATACCGTTTAAGAATCTTAAACAAAGATGCTAATCGTATCAACGGTCAACGTCAAACTTTAGTTGATGTTAACTACAAATCAGATGCATCTGAAGGTGAGTTATCTGTATTAACTAAAATGGCTAATCTTTATTATGCAAAAGATTTAGGTCATAACTATTTTGGAGACAAAGTAAAATTAGAAATTGTTTCTGATGGTACTTTCGTAGCTTCAGATAACACATTAGCAGTTGTTAAAGGTTCTGATAAAGCAACTTTTGCTACAGCAGCTACTTATGACACAGGAACAGCATTTGCTGTAGGTGATTTAGTTCGTATCGGTGGTACTACTGCAGCATCTCCTGTATACACAATCACTGCAGTTGATACTTTAGAAGTAACCTTAAGTACTCCTTATCAAGGTGCAACTGAAACAGTAGCAGCAGCTAGTGTAGGTCACTTAGCAACCCCTGCAGAATTTGGTTTCAAATTAACAGGTATCGCTCAAACTTCTAAAGTTCAACGTAATGCTAATGAACCTTTTGACCAATATGAATGGATTTTATTTGATGCAGCTTTCACAGATGCAAACGATATGTCTTCTAGTCAATACTCTGCAACTCAAACTGTAGCAGTAAAAGCTAAACCTGGAACAGGATTCTGGAAACAAGTAGCAGATGCAGAAGAAGCAGCTAAAGGATACTTTGGAGATTCTTCTAAACGTAGATGGTTTGATCAACGAATTGACTCTAACGTAGTAGCAGGTACAACTTACAGTTCTATCGTTATTACTCATGCAGACGTTCACGGTGGTAATTTCCAAGATAACGAAACAACTCCGTTACGTACAGAAATCTACATCCCTTACAACACAGCACAAGGTGATTCTACTGAAGATAACTTCCGTGATGTTATGAACGGATACTTCAACACAGTACTTGGTTTCACTGCAATCGCAGCATTCTAAGAGTACTACAAATAAAATAATTATATTAAAAGGGAGTTTTTACTCCCTTTTTTTATATCTTTACTTTATATTTACATAAATTTTTGTACTATGCTTTTTTCAGAGATTATATACAACATCAAAAACCTTATCGCAGGAGGTATTCAATCCGATGACCAAGACTTATCGGATTTACAATTAGCTTATATTATTAATTACTATAGAGCTAGATTGTTTAAACAAGAACAAGAAAAGGAAAATTAAACAAAGACTCCTACGTACAAAATCTAGGTAAAGTATCTGTAATACAAGTTGATAAAAATGAGTGTTGCTCTGTAGACTCTTGTATATTACGTACAGAGAATAAAATACCTATGCCAATAGAATCTATATTTGGTATTAACATAACTTTTGTTGGATTATTAAATGGGCAACCTTTTCAGTATAAAGCTCACAATGCTATGCCTTGGAAAAGAGCTGCTAAATACGTAGGAAAAGAACCAACTTACTACTATCAAAATGGTTATATCTATTTAGTAGATACGCCTACAGTAGATATAGATTGGATTAATATACAAGGTGTATTTGAGAAACCTGAGGAAGCTATGAGATTTAGAACTTGTGACTGTCCTGATAATAATGAACCTTGTTTCAATAATTTTGATTTTGAATATAAATTACCTCTACATTATGTAGATACTATTGTTAAGATGGTTACAGAGTCTGAGTTAAGATTACTAAGACTTATCCCAAGTGATACATCTAATAATGCAATAGGACAATTAGGAGAGGCAACTAAACCTGTACAGAATGGATAATTGTTTAGGGCTTACACAAGCTTATAAATTTTATAAAACAAAAGTAAACTACGCACAAGAGTATCAAGTGTCTTTACAAGAGTATCGAGATATATGTAAAGAGTTTAATCAAATGGTTGTAGAAGAGGTATTAGAAGGTAAGAACTTTAAAATACCTTTTCAACTAGGAAATTTATGGATTAAAAAATACCCTATAAATTGGAATAAACCTCCTTTAGATATTAAGGAAACATGTTTACAGAGAAAAAGAGTGTATCATACTAATCAGCATTCAGATGAATTCTATGCAGGTTGGAAATGGTCACGAGTTGCAAAATCAACAACTAACTGTATATTCTACAGTTTTAAACCTGCTTGGACAAATATTAAGAGAGTGTCTCAAATAATGTTTCTACCTGGTGGACATAAAAGATTTTTTACAGAGCAAAAATTATAATTATGATATATAACTTAGAACCTTTAGATAGAGTCATAGACAAGTTAATAAGAGACTTAGGACTTGGTGCAGATGAGATACCTTATGCAGATTTTGTAGAGTGGTGTGCAGATGCTTTAGAACACATAGGTTCTTACTACCAATTTTTAGAAAAAGAATGTACTATTCTTATTTCAGATTATGAAGGACACTTACCTTGTGATTTCTATAAACCTATAAGAATGATTAAAGGTGCTCAAGTATCACCTGGTGATGGAGGATTCTATGGGGGAACATTAGTAAATCTTTTAAATGAATTGGGTATAGATTATTCTCAATTACCTGCTTACGAAAGATTTCACATCATACCTGTAGCAGGTATTGCTAAACAAGATGTTGTTGATACTTTACAAACAAGGTTATCACAAAATAAAAATCTTATAGGCAATCCTTCTGTAAACAAATTTAGTGAAACAGATTATAATGTAAACTTTAATAAAATTACTACATCATTTAGATATGGTGTAATACAATTACAATACTTAGCAATCCCAACAGATGAAAGAGGTTGGCCTATGGTTCCTACAGATGTATCTTTTAGAGATGCTTTATTTTGGAAAGTAGCTTATCATGTTTCTATGAGAAATCCTAAACTTATGCAAAATCAAAGAATGCAAGATATGGAATACTGTAGACAGATGTGGAATAAGTATTGTGTACAAGCAAGAGCTGCAGCTAACATGCCAGACCTTGAAATGTTAATAAGACTTAAAAATAATTGGTTACGTTTGTATAATACTACAGACGATGATGTAAATAACTTTGCAAGTTTAGGCAAACAACAAATGCTAAACTTTAACGGAAGAAATTAATGGAAGAAGTTAACAGATTAATAAAAGGGTTGAATACAGATGTTCACCCTTCTATGCAACCTGAGAATACAATGAGAGACTGTTGGAACTTTGTTCCAATGGATACAGGTGGTAATGCTTTTGCTGTAACTAATGAGAGTGGAACAGTACTAATGGATAATATCGTATTTCCAACTGGCTTCTCTGTAATAGGTTCTAAAGTATTAGATAACGATATTATAGTGATATTAGCTCATGCAGATGGTTATTCTCAAGTAGGTTATATAAGAGAAGACGGAACTACTTCTCAATATCATGCAGTAGCTCCTTACAATCCTGCCACACTCTCTGTACCTAATAACAACTCTGAATTTGGTTTCTCTCTTTTGCATCCTGTAGATTGTGAGGCTAGAAAACTTATTAATGGGAATAGAATACTATATTACACAGATAATAATGTTCCTTTTGGACAGGTTAATTTAGACAACCCTCCTGAAGTAGGTTCTGTAATAAGTACTAGTAGTTTAGCTTTTACCCAAAAAGTACCTTATATAACTATTACTAATATTAACGAAAATGTTGCTAGTACCATAAAAGCAGGGGCAGTACAATTCACAACTCGATATGTCACTTCTGCAGGAGATACTACAAATTTTGGGTTAGCGTCTAATCTAATATCTCTTACTAAGAGTTATAAAATTGATGGTGTAGACCAATATGAAGGTGCTTATGCTACAGCAGGTACTATAGGTAAATCTTTAGACTTAACAATAACTAATGTAGATACTCAATATAACGAACTAGAACTTATTGCTATTTACTATGAAGATGATATACTTAAAGCTTGTGTTGTAGAAACAATACCTATCTCAACAGATGAAATAGTAACAACATATACAGGCCCTGTTACAGAAGGAATGATAGATTTAACTTTAGAAGAGTTGAGAAAAATGTCTGTATCTTACACTAAAGCAAAATGTATAGCTCAAAAAGACAACACGCTATTCCTATCAAACTTGTCTTCCCCTAATACAGGGAATGATGAAATGTTACAAAGAATTGCTAATAAAGTTGAGGTAAGTTACTCGGTACATGAGATACCTTTCTCAAATAGAGGAGAAACAGGAGACCAAGATTTTACAGATTATGTTGAAGAATTAAATACTCTTGAAAAAGGGTATAGAAGAAATGAAGTGTACTCCCTAGGCTTTTATCTTTTATATAAAGACGGAACAAAAAGTTATAACTATCATATACCAGGGAAAAGTATTGCAGCAACTACTGTGGGTAAAAAACCAAGTCCTACTTGGGTAACATCTTATAGAACAGGAGAACACTCTGCTATTTTAGGAACTTTTATATCTACAGTCACATATCCTAATAATCAACAGTATCCAGGTAATACTACTTCAGGAGATGATAATAGAGTAGGCATAGTTGGGCCAACAGGATTAGAAAGAAATGTAAGACACCACTTGATGCCTAGTCTAGAGATAGAACCTCACTACAGAGTTTCAAGTGGTACAACCTATATTAGAACATTAGATTTAAGTTTTAATTTTACAGAAAATATCCCTACTAATATACTAGCAAGTGTAGATAGTATAGTTTTTACAAGAGAGAGAAGAAACACAGCTCAAAATAAATCATTACATGCACAAGGTATTATTAATAGAATGGTAGCTTCTGCAGACGATTATAATAATGACAGTTATGTAGATAACACAGTATCAGTTGGAGGAATACCTACAGGATACATAAAAACTGAAATGCCTCTATTTAATAATTTAGAGAGTATAAGTTTTACAGGAGACCAATTAGAATGGACTTCAGCCCATACAAACGGAGGTGTTGCGTATCCAAACTTCACTAATAATTGCTTTCCTACAGGAACTTATGCAGAGGGTACAAAACTTAACACAGAAATTTTTAATAGGCATATCATGTTTCATTCACCTGAAACAGATTTGAATACAGAAAGTCCTGCAGTGCAAGCTGAGAACTTTCAAGGTGCTTTTTTTAATCCTTCCCTTATTTTAACAGGAACATATGAACAAAAAAGTTTTGGTTCAGACACTTGGGGAAAACTTCATGATAGTCTTATAGGTACTATAGAATACTTAGAGGACTATATGTATGCGGATTATCATGGTTCTTTCAAGAACTATGCAACATCTCCTTTAAGCAGTCTTTCAAAACCTTCTATAGTTGCAGGTAGGACAACTTTACCTAGTGTAGATAGAGTAGAAGAGGCTTTAGATATCTCTAATCTAGGTTTTTTAACATCAACAAGATGGAGTAATGGAGGTTTTGAAGCTGTTTGTAATACAGATTTTTCAGAAGAAGGAGGTACAACATTTAGTATAAAGAATAACATAAATGCAGAAGTATTACATGGTATTAATGACGGTATTACTGTATACGACACTTCCTATACAGAAATTATAGAAGGAAGTGGAGTAGAAGCTACCACAGGAACTTTACAAAGGATTCTGTATAATCTAGAAACAGTAAATGGAGCACAGTACAGTAGTATTGGATATGGTGAATATATTCCTATAGGAAGACGTGAAGCATATGTTATTCAACAAGGAAGTGTGGTATTTAGAACATTATATAATTATGTTGGTGGGGGAGATACTATAATATCTAAGTATGCTTTTACTAATGGTAATTTAATACCTTACTTTCCTTTTACAAGTAAATATGGTAATTTATTTGCAGACCAAACTGCTATAAATAATCCTTCAAATCTTTTATCTAAAGTAGGAGGGGATTTAAGTTCACACAGTGAAAATGGAAGAGATGCCACTTATGTGCAAATAGATGAAATTATTAAAGGAGGAGGGAATAATCAAAAAGGGACAGCTTGCGGTTGGGATTTTAGAAGTACTACATACTTCTTTGTAGAATCTGATATAAATACGAATTTTAGACATAATGATGGTGTTAATAAATACTATCCTAAAAATACTGCTATAGATGTTTTAAGTGGACATGTACCTTATTTTGGACAAAACAATCAACTATACAATAATATATATTCTTATGAGAATACTGTTATAACCTCTTATCCTAAAACTTCCACAACAACTATTATAAATAGTTTTGAAAATAGAACTATATACAGTGAAAAGGCCTCCTCAGATGAAACACTAGATTCTTATAGAATCATACCTCAAAACTATTACTATGACCTACCAGCTCATACAGGGCCTATTTGGGATAGTTTTGTATTATTTAATCAACTGTTTTTACACACACCTAAGAGTCTATGGAGAACATTTGCAGAACCTGCAGCTACACTACAAGGAGCTAACATCTCTGATGTTGTACTTGGAGTAGGTGGATTGTTTGCAAGACCTTCTCAAGAGATATTTACAGCAACAGGTGGATATGGGGGAACTATATCTCAATTTGGTGGTGTGCATTCTAATATAGGTTACATATTTCCAGATGTATTACAAGGAAAAATATTTGGACTTGTTGTAGGAGAAAACGGCCCTTACTTAAAAGAACTTTCAGAAGAGGGTATGCAATCTTTTTACCATATTAATATGCCCTTAGAACTAACAAGTTTTTCAACAGGTTTAAATTTCAATAATGTAAATTCTCAGAACGCATACTTAATAGACAACCCTTTCATGGGTATTGGTTTTTCAGGCGGTTATGATTTTAAATTAAAAAGATTTTGGATTATTAAACACCCTACTTATGACATTAATGATGATGTTGTTGATGCAGGTTTTACTTTAAGTTATTCTACAATATTAAATAATTGGTTTAGTTTTCATAACTACTCTCCAAATCTTATTTGGTCTTTAGGTAATAGAACACTATTTATACAAAATAATGATGTAAATAATAATGATACAGCAAACTGTTGGGAAATGAATCTTGGAGAAAAAGGTTCATATTTTAATGCTCCATATCCCTTCCCTTCTAAAATAAAACTTAGTTCAGCAGCAGAAATAGGTATGAATAAGGTATATCAAAATTTAGATATAAAATCATTTTCTCAAAATGGTACATTAAAAGTCAGAGATGATAACTTTAATTTAATCCAAGTGTATAACGATAAGATGAATTCAGGGGAACTTTATTTAGTGCCAGGTAATACTTTTGCACCAACTAAGAATTTTGATGAGGTATTCTACAAGTACAGAAATGATGAGTATAGAGTAGCTATACCTAGAGATAGTGTAATAGATAATTCTGATAATATAAATATCTTAACAAATTTAGATAGTTCTCAGACTTTTAGAGAACGTATTAAAGGAATTTATGCTAACTTTGCATTAACTTATAACAATACAGACAATTATAATTTCTTTTTAAAACAAATAAATATTATATTTAACAAAAATATCAGATAATGGCAAATGAAAACTACTATGGAGTACAGAAAACTCCTGAAACAAAAGTAAGAGGAGGTGCCGAAATGGGTACAGGAGTCATAGGAGGTATGGGTACAGGTGCTCAACTTGGGATGAAAACAGGAAACCCCTATCTCACTGCAATAGGTGCAGTAGCAGGAGGGATGATATCTGCTTCTGCTCAAGTCTCTGGGAGAGCCGCTGAAAAAAGACAAGCAGATGCAGAAGGGTCAAGAAATATGTTTATAGAAGACCTACAAAAACAAAAAGGTTCTCAATATGAATATATAGGTGTACAAGCTAAAAAGGGTTTAAAAGCTCGTTACGATTCTAAAGTAGAAGTAGAAAGTCTTAATGGAATAGGTGAGATTGTTTTAGATAAAAATAAGAATATTAAGTATGTATCAACAGGCGATAAACCTCATACAGAAGGAGGGGATAAACTTCCTTTTACTTTGAAAAAAGGAGATTCAGTTATTCCTACACAAGGTGATACTAAAGCTCAAGAAAAAGTATTAAGTCTTGTTAAAAGATTTAAGATTAAAGGTGACAGAATGGCAGGTAAAGAACTTGATAATATTATAGATAAACTACCTTCTGAAGAAGACTACGGTTATGAAGAAGGAGAAACAAAAAAATTCTATGCAGGAAGAGGTGGAGAAAGACCAAAAGGTATAGATGACCCTAATTCAGAAATGTATATAGGAAGATACTATACTAAAGACAGTACACCACAAGTACCACAAGAAGTAGGACAAAATTTAATAGGTGCAAAACCTAATTTAAATAGTACAGCACCTACATCAACAAGTATAAACACGAAACCACTAGGAGCTAATATAACCTCTAAAGCTGGTTTTGGAAAAGACTACACAGGTAATGCTTACCAAATGAATAATGAATCAGGAGAAGTGTCTTACATTAAAAAAGGTAAAGATAAATATGAAATGGCTAATCCTGATGAGGCTACAGCTATTAAAAGAAATATTTTTGGTGTAAAACCTCATATAGAGCAAAATCTATCAAGTCAAGGTTTAAGCACAAGTAGTGTTCCTAATACAACAAGTATTACAACAAAACCTTCTACATCAGACTATTCAGGTATCAATCCTGAAACAGGTAATAGATATACATCTTTAGAAGAATACCAAGGTGTTGATAAAACTTATAGTTCAATACCTACTATGAAAAATAGACAAGACCCTACTAAGTATGCTTCAGCTATTAGTAATATGATACAAGGTGCAGCACCTGCTGAACGTACTGAAAGACGTTCTTATACTCCAAATGATATGAGATATAAGGATATGTCAGCAGAACAAAGAGCAGCTATTGTAGAACAACGTAATGCTTCTTTAGGTAGTCTAAGAGGACGTGGATTAAGTGCAGGACAAGAACAAGCTTATGCTTCACAAATTGGTGCACAAGCTATTAGAGAGTCAGGTAAAGTAAATGCTTTAGAAGCTCAAAGATATGACCAAGTTAACAATGCTAATATACAAAGTCGTAATCAAGCAGGTGCTATGAACACACAAATGGCTGCTAGATATGATGAAATAGATGCTCAAAACAGAGCAGCTAAACAAGCTTATACAGACCAAGGTATAAAAGATATATCTCAATTTGGTCAGGTAAATGAAAACAAACGTTACATGATGGATAGAGATGCTAAGGCTTATGCTATGCAAGATAAAGCTTTAGACTTAACAGGAAGTGAACACTTTAAAATTGAGAATAAAGAGAACTGGGGTAATGTTGTTTACAAACAAGATGAAGCAACTGGTGAGTATAAACCTACTGAAAAGGTTCATAAAGTTGGAGATGAAATCTTAACAGAAGATGGTAAGAGATTCAGATTCACAGGTAAGAGTGGTATAGGTGGTTGGGAAGAAGTAAAACAATAAAAATTAGGAATTATGGCAGTAAATAGATTTAATAAACCTTTAGCAACAGATGTACAACAAACTTACGTAAGTCAATTTGTGCCTCTGCCTTTTGATTTAATATCTAAAAGAATAGATAGAGAAGAAGAATCTTTTGCAAAGAACAAAGGTGCAGCAGATGCTTTAAGAGCAGCTTTAGGTGATAAAGTCATACAATATGATAATCCTATTATGGACAGTTTTATTAATAATGCTAATACCATTATGGATGAAAAGCTAAGTCAATATAAAGGAGATTATAGACAATTAGACCAAACTACAAAAGATATTGCTAATCAATATAAACAATTCATTACAACAGGGCAAGGAGCATTATTATTAACTAATAAAGCAACTAGAGATAAAAATATAGAAGACATAGATAAATCTAATATTGAAAGTGTTTATAAAGACCGTATCAAACAATATGATGATTTAAACTATGAAGATGCAGGTGGTGGAGCAGCAGGTAATCAATATAGGACTACTAAAGCTTACGACTTACAAGACTTCAATAAAAAAGTAATTGAGTCTATAGATAAATTAAAAACTGATGAGACATCAGATTCTACTTATTACATAGATGAGAACAACGGTTTAATTGTAGAAAAAGACAGCCAAACCGCTAGAGTATCAGACCCACGTATATTAGCTGCAGTAGCAACAACATTAGATACTGATGCTAATTGGAATGATATGATAAAAACACAATATAAAGTAGATTCTAGATTAGGTTATATGCCAACAATAAATGGTAAACAATTATCCCTTGATGAATTTAGAAAATATAAATTAGACCAAGTAAAAGCTAATAAAGCTGAAGCATTTGGTTATACTCAAACTAAAACAAAGTATGGTGTAAAAGAAACAGCAGAGCATGCTGCAAGAGGAACTAAAGAAGGTTCTGCAGATATATCACCTGCTGTTACAAACAATCAACAACAAGCTATGACTGCTGCAGAAAGTTTAGACGGTGTAGATGGAATACAATCATATAAGAAAAATGTATCAAAATATAACGATGCTAATATAGGAGCCTTACGAGGTATTTATACTTCTCAAAATGGAAATAAATCGGAGGAAGAGTTTAATAATACTGTATCAAAAAATATGCAATCTTATTATAAGAATACACATATGTCTTGGAATACACCTAATATGAGGAATATGTTCTTTCAAGATATAGCGAATGGGTATGTAAAAATGGAAGACTTGCAAGGGATTGTAAAAACACAAGCACAATATGAAGACTTAAAGAAAACTGCTAAAGCTAACTTAGCTAAGAGAGAAAAGTATGAAAGAGTATATCTAGATGCTGCAAAAGATTTAGTAGGTAAAGATATTACAAAAGAAGAGTATGCAGCTTATGAAAAACATTTTGAAGCAGCTTATGATGATAAACCTACTAAAGGTAGAAAAACAAGCGAGTTTGTAGTGTATACAGCACCTGAGGATGCATACAGAGACCCTACTAAAGCTAAAGCAGCAGGTATAGCTTCTGTAAGTGCTCCTGTGGCAAAAGTAATGGCAGCTTTAGATAAACAAGATGAGTTTATTAAAGGAAGAGTAGAGTACGCTAAAAACGTATCTATAAATGTTAATAGTATTAATGCTATACCTACTTTAGATAAAAGTGGTAAAGGGTATGAATACAACACTCAGAAGTGGGAAGAAGTACGTAAAGTAATGTCTACAGGAACTATGAAAGAAAATATGTTGACTAATACAGTGTTTAGTTATGTAGATGATAAAGGTAAAGTTGTTGACGTAGAAGGTGTATCAGCTTTAGCTGATTTAGAACTTCAAAAAGATGCAACTTATCAAACCTTATTAAAAGACCCTAAAAAAGCTTCACAGGCAGCAACAGTAAAAAAAGAAAAAGAGACAGAACTATTAAGTAGTATGAACCTTATGACTTCTTTTGAGCCAGGCACAAAAGATGCAGCTATTACAATAGGTAAATATAAAACTGTATTGAGTCCAGGTAAGAACAATCAAATGTATACTACTATATTTAGTAATATGTCAGCAGATGCTAAAGTTTTTATGAGTGTACAAAGTAATAAATTAAACTTATTAAACTCTCCTGCAGAAAGTATAAGAGTAGTAGATGGCATAGAATTAGTTTGTGACGGTAAACCTAGTTCAGTATCTGTACAAAGTTTAGGAAATTTTGATACTAAGATAAAACTCTCTCCTGTTTACACAGCAGGTAAAGGTACTGTTATATTAACAGAAGACCAAACAGATGAATTCTTAACTTTCATAGAAGCTGCTAAAGAAACAGGAGTTTATGGAGGACGTAAGAATTTAGAAGAATATATAAAATTAGACTTAGTACCAAACTTTATACAATAAAATATGCCTAAGACCTTAGAGGAATTAAGAATAGAACGTGATGCTGCTTTAAAAGCTGCAAACGAACAACAGAAAGCACAGGTAAAAGAAGATGTTAAGCAAGGTGTAATTCCACAAGAGTTACACCAAAACACTTTTAGAGCAGGTACTCTTAATGAAAGAACTACAGATGAAATTAGAGAAGCAGGGCTTGATGTTACAGAAAAATTAAATGACCCCACTTTTGATAAGAAAGCTATAGACCAATTATTTTATGATAATCAAAGTTGGTACGGTAATTTAGGTAGAAGTGTAGCAAGAGCACCTTTCGTAGGTTCTGCACAAGCTGCAAGAGGATTTACATATTTATTAGATGCAACAAGTATGTTTGGCCCTGTGTTAACTAATATAGAACAGTTGTTTAATGAAGATGTAATAGGTGGTAAGGGTACTTGGGATAAAACAACTAATAGCTTTGCAGAATACTTAAAGGGATTAGAAGAGAACGCAAGAGCAGACCAATTCTTAGGGATGGACTCTAACTGGGCAGACCCTAGTAAAGATTATAAAGTAGAAACATTTGATAGAAACTGGTGGTCACAAGGTGTAGGCGGTGCTTTGGAGTCTGCAGTATCATTTGGAATGATAGGTGGTGGTGTTGGTATGGGTATGAAAGCTCTTGTAAGTAAAGCAGCATTAGCTCCTTTATTAGAACAAGCTGTTGTAAAAGGTGCTTCAGCACTTGCTACAAACTATGTAGAGTCTGTAATATCTTCTGACCAATTATATGATGATGTTTATATACAAGTACTAGATAAAACTAAAGATGAGACACAAGCTAAGAAAGCAGCTTGGACAGCTCAAAGAAAATATATACTAGAGAATAAGATATGGGCTGTAGGAGACTACATTGCCTTAGGCGGTATTTTAAGTGGTAAAGGTATGCTTGATGAAACTTTTAAAAGAAGTTTTGCTCAAAATGCTATTAAAACTGCTAAATCTGTTGGTAATGAAATGGTGGAAGAGTTTGGTCAAGATTGGAGTGCAACAGAGATAAAAAGAAATGCTCTTATTAATAATGGTATTATAAAAGAACAAGAAGGTGATGACACTCCTCTAGCTTATGCTGACCGTATGTGGTCGTTTGCTAAGAACGAAGGTTGGGAGTCGGCTTTTTGGGGTGGTGTAGGAGGCCCTATGCAATCTTCTTTAAGTAGATTAGTAGGTATGAAAGAACTAAGACGTTCTTCAGAAGACCCAGGAATTTTTAATGAACAAGAACCTACTGCACCTTCTTCTAAAAAACCTAATGTTTCTCAAGACCCAGGTTCTTATTCAGATTGGGTTGAAGGTAAATACATGACTAAAAAACTAGATGTTGAAACTTTATCTAAAGCTAAATCAGGTGAGATAGAAATAGAATCAGGAGATTTAGATAATTATAAAATGCAACAAGAGACTTTCAAAAAAGACTATGAAAGTAATAAAGAAGCTTATGATGAACATAAACAATATGAAAAATCTGTAGAAGATTATGGATTCAGAAAAGCTGAACATGAACAAAAAGTAAAAGAATACAATAATAAAAAAGTATTAGAAAATACAGGAACTGTTAAACAGGCTGTAGAGGACGTACAAGCTTATATTAAATCTGAAGCAGAGTTAAAAGACTCTTATAAAAAAGCTATGGAAACAGGTGATGATATCACTATGCAAGATATAGAAAATCAACGTATGGAAATGCTATTCTTACGTTATGCTAAAAGAGGTGCTGTAGGTGGTGGGCCAGGTTCTTTACAACATCAATTAAAAGAAGTTGCAGAGAAGAAAGCTGAATCACCTGAAGAACAAGAACAAAAAGAGATTGCTAAAAAATTTCTAGAAGCTATTCCTGAGTTTAGAAAACAGTATATTGAAATGCTCAGAGATAAGAATAAATCTAAGATGATAGATTTTGCTTTTAAAAATAAAGCAAGATTAGCTTCTACAGAGAAAGTCTTACAAACTCTTGATGCAGAGATACAAAAAGATATATTAGAACTTGCTAATAAATCTGTTGCTACACAAGGTGAAGCAATAGACTATGATGTGCTTAAAACTGTGTCTTTAGGACAAGAAGAAATTGCACTTAAACAAGTTATAGAAAGATTAGGTAAAAATGATACTGAAGCTTCAGGTGCCTTAAAGGGTTTATTACAAAATAAAGTAGATGCTTTAGCAAAACAGAAAGATGAACTATTAGAAACTTTAAAGGAGAATCCTAAGAAATTAGATACTATCTCTAAACTTTCTAAAGAGAAAGAATTCTTAACAAAGTTAAATAAAGACATTGCAAATAAAGCAAATGCTTATGAAGCTTATGAAGGTTATAGCCTTATGCAAAAAGGTATAGATTCAGGTGATATCCTTAAAAAAGCTAATAGAACTGAAGTAGACTTTTTAAATGAAGCTATAGATAAAGCAGACACTTTACAAAGAATCAAAGAGATAGATACCTATTTACAAAGTGGAGAAGATACTTTAAATTCTTTTCAACGGAGTAGACTAGGTAAAGCAATGGCACATAAAAGAGGTGTTATAGCTTTTAAACAAAAACAAAAAGAACAAGAATTAGAAATTAGAGAAAAAGCTAGAGAGATTATAAAAGAGAATACTAATCATATCAATGAAGAGTACCTTTCTCCTAGCAGACATATAAAAAACTTTAAAAAGATGCTAAAAGGTTTATCTAGTGCAGAGCTAGAACAAAACAAAGAAAGCATCATGAAAGATATAGATAGTGTTATAAAATATGCTTCTGCTTATAAAGCTACTAGTAGAGTAGAGCAAAAGATTATACAAACACTGTTAAAAAGAGAATTAGCTAAGAAAGAAATCTTAACTCAATATCTAACGGATAAAACTATACCTCAAGTAGAAGTTCAACAAGAAGTTACTCCTTTAGATAATGTAGTAGAGAAAGTATTAGATGGTCAAGACTTAAACTCTGAAGATTTAACCACACTTGCTCAAGAAGAAGTAGATGAAGTTAAAGCTGATACTCTACAAACTATAGCTACTCAAATAGCTTCTACAGAAATTGTAGAAGAAGAACTAATAGTACCTACAACTTTAGGTATAGAATTTAGTGATGAAGTAGAAGATTTTGATATACCTGCTGAAGATGCTGCTAATAGAATTAGGTATGGTGGATTAACTTCTCAAGAGATTATTAAAGAATGGTTAGAAGAAACTTTAGATACAGATAAAGTAGGTATGAAAGTTTCTTTTCAATTAGATACTACAGCTACAGATAAAGCATCTTTAAAAGCTTTAGCAGCATATAAATCAGGAAATAGAGATAAAGAAACTTTAGCTTTTCTTCCTATTAAAACTATTATACTAGATGCACAAGGTAAAGAGCTTTACTATAAAGACAGAAGAGTAGAAGCTTACTATCCTACAACAGCTACTTTAGAAGGTGAAGATATTACTAAGAACTTAGAAGGTAGAAAAACTATTATAAATGCAATAACTCAAGGTAAAGCACCTAAAGCTAAGATTAACTATGTAGGCTCAGGTAAATACAAAAGTACAGAAGACAACAGAAATGTAGAAGAAGTATTTGGTAAAGGTGCTACACTACTTATGTCAGATGGACACTACTTATACGAATCATATAGTAAGAATAATAAGAAGATAGCAGAAACTAAAGGTGATAAAATGATTTCTAATGCAGAGAATAATGGTTATATCTTTGCTAAGACTTTAGCTCCTAATGGTAAAAGTTATCCTGTGAGATTAAATGCTAGATTTTTAAATGAAAATGAGATTAACGTAATCTGGAAATCTCTAAGTAATATATTAGGAGGTCAAAATCCTGCTGCAGAATTTAAACAAAGTGGTTTTAAAGATGTTTCAAATAGAGACGTATTAAATATGTTGATACACGTAGGGCCTAAGACTAAATATAACACTAAACCATTCTTTGTAGACTTTAAAGCAGGTGTTCTGTCTGTTGCAGGAAAAGATATACCTTTTAATAGTGTAAATGAAACTGAGATTAAAGCTTATTTAAGAGGTATGAGAAGAACTACAGATTCAAGAGCTATTAACAGCACTATGAATAATATCAAACCTGAAGTTTTTACTTTCTTTGGTAAAGAAATACAACCTACAGATTCTTATAATTCTTTTATGTTTTCTGACAATGCTTTAGAAACAAATACTGTAGGCGAAGATGGTAAAGTATTTAAACACCCTAGAGTAGAACTTAACGATATAAGTCAATGGAGTGGTACAGAAGTTAAAATAACAAATGCACCTGTTATTGAAACACCTACTATAACTGAAGATACTACAGCACAACCTAAAGTAGAAGGTAGAGTAAGAGGTGAGAAAGCTGCTAAACAAACTGTAGCAAATATACAAAGTACTGTGTTAGAAGAAACTCAACAAGTTAGTCCTATTACAGAAAGTATAGATGAAAGTGTATGGGATGCTTTTAATACTTTTGGTGCTCCTGCTAATATAGCAAGTAATATTGTTAATAAGATGAAAGGTAAACAGATACTATCTAAAAGAGAATATACTATAGCTAAAGAAGAAAATTTAGAAGGATTTAACAATTTAGACCAAAATAATGTATCTTTGGCTTTCGAGAGAGCGAAAAATGCTGTTTCACTTATTGAAGCAGGTTTCTCAGAAGGAGATATTAGAAACATGACACAACAACAAGTTATGGAAGAAATAAAAAAAGTTTGTGAACGTTAAAAATTAATAAGATGTTAGATAAGAAGACAATAGATATTCTGAATTACAGAATAAATCAAGAACAACTCTCAAGTAGAATATACGAACAGATGAGTTTGTGGTTAGATAATAAAGGTTTAAAAAACTTTGCTAAATTATATGAAAAGTATTCTAATGAAGAATTGCTTCATGCGGACTTCTCTAAGGACTTTTTATTAGCGTATGGTATAACACCTACTTTACAAAAGTTAGAGGCTCCTGAGGCATCTTTTGAATGTTTAACAGATATTATAGACCTTACTTTAGAACATGAGCAAGAGATTACAAGACAGTGTAATGAATTGAATATTTTTGCTTGTGAAACAAAACTAGGTACTTTACAAACTCTTGCTTTAAAATACTTATCAGAACAAATAGAAGAGTTAGATAAGGCACAAAATCTTTGTGACATGTCTAAGTTGACTACTGATTTAATGATATTTGATAATTATGTAGGTGAAAACCTTTTAGACTAAAACTTTAACATATGATAAGTTGCCCTTTAAAATCTTTAAAGTCTTGGAAAAGTCTTGTTAAAGAAGTAGGAAGTACAAGTATTGCACATTCTTTGTGGGATGCTTATGAAGGTAATGTACCTCAAGAAGCTATAGATAGATATTTAGTATCTGAAAAACCTGTACAAAAACAGACAGAAGATGTATTATTTTCTAGAGTACATCCTGCATTACAGAAAGTTAAAAATAAAGAACAATTAGAAAAAGTTATACAGATTGCTATAAAAGGTAAACCAAGTTATCAAGAAGCTTTTACACAAAGGCGTTACAGACATAATGGAGAACTCTTTATATGGGTTAAAAAGACTACTAAAAACGGTACTACAGATTTAGTTGCATATAATAAAGCATTAAAACTTATTAATAAATGGAATTATGAACTTAATCATGATATCTTTTCTTTAAGCGGAAAAGAATTTTTACCTGATGACAGAACAAATGGGTATAATTCAGGTAAGGCTTTTAAATTAGAAATTAACTATGAGCTTTTTGAAGAAGCTAGAGATATTTTAGATGGCATGTATGATTCTTCGATATATATGAATGATGAAGACAGTCTTATAGCAAACTTATTTAAAGGAGATAAAGCATTAAAGAACTTCTCACCTATTATGAAGGATACTTCATGGGACGATAGAAGAGCTGTTGATATGCAAAAAGAAGTAGAAATATTAGGTAGAACACTACCTAATATACCTGTTAATATAAAGAAAGGACTATTAAGAATTCCAGGTGGACTTTCTGAAGGAACACTTTATGAAGGATTTATTAATTTATATACAGGAGCTAAAGAAGGGGTTGGAATGCATGAAGCTTTCCATGCTGTAACTCAAATGTATTTAGATGGAGAAGCAAGAGAAGACTTATATAAAGAAGCTAAAGAGATATACGGACTACAAGGTTTAGATAATGCTGAAATAGAAGAGAGATTAGCTGAAGAGTTTAGAGACTATATGATTACTAATGAATATAGTAAAAGCTCTTTAATTAAAAAATTCTTTGATGGATTAAAACAATTGATGAACTTCTTTAGAGGTATTTTTAATATTGAAAAAGGAGAAGATTTAGATGCAGTACAAAGATTATTTAGAGATATACAACAAGGTAGATTTGCTTACCCTCCTATTAATAGAATGAAAGGTACTAAACTACATTCAGCTATTAATACAGAGAGATTAAACTTACCTTCAGATTTAGTTCGAGATACCGTACAAGGTGCTGCTTACCAATTCTTCAAGATGTCTAACTTACCAGGTTTAAGTAGCGAATTTGATATGGCTGCTAATATGGATGGTGTAGAAAATGTGCTTGTAGACGTATTTAATCATTTTTATGATAAAGCTGATGAGGCTGCTGAAGCAGGTAATATGGAAGTAGCTTCTAAAATAGATACAGTATTACTACCTGAAAATTGGGATAAATTAAAACCTCTTATTTTAGCTGAAGTTACTAAATGGAACTTTACAGTATATAATGAGAAAGTAGAAGAAGATGCTGAAGAAAAACAAGAAGAGAATCTTCAAGGAGATTTAAACATAATAAATGCTGTTAACCAATCTATTAAACAGAATGCATCAGGTAATACAAAAGCTTTAGTAGCTATGTTACAAGATACATCTAAGACCTCTGCACATTTTGGTACTTATATACCAAGATTAGCAGACTTTAATAAGACTTGGTCTATATTAGTGAATGGTTTAGCTAATACAGCAGCAACTAAAAGTGCCACAAACGTTGAAAATATGCTTTCTAAGCTTAAAAAACTATCAGAGAGCTATACACCGCTTGTAGAACTTGTAACTGTCTTAGAAAGCGAGAAAACAGCTTTAAATAAGAAGATAGGTTTTTATAGAACTTTTGATAAAACATTACAGAATTATACTACAACTCTTTCAGAAGAGGTTGGTACAGATATTTATAAGTCTAAAGTAGTAAGTTCAGATGCACAAAGTTCAGAAAAACAAATAGTAAGAGGTTGGGTTGCAGGTTACACTCAAGAGAACTTTACACAAAATGCTTTAACTAGTAAAGCTAGATTAGCACTTAATGTTGCTAAAGGGGTATTTAATTCATTATATAGTGAAGCCTTAGACATAAGACAACCTTTAACAAGAGAAAACTACCCACTTGAAATACAAAAAGTACTTTCACATGTAGGTATCGATATGAAAGTAGAAGCAGTTAAAGATTTCTTAAACTCTTTTGGTAATACTAAAAGAAGAGATAATCTTAGAGATGCTTTAATAAAATTACAACCTTTATTCGTATCTAAAGAAGGGTACGGAAGAAAGTCTATAGATAAATACTTTGAGAGAAAAGTAACTGATAAAGAAGGTAATGTAATTAAAACCTTTGAACCTATAGAATTTAATCCTGATAGTTTCTTTTTAACAGATAACAATTCTATACTTAGTACACTAGCTTCTTTTCAAGCTCCTCATGTAGGATTACAATCAGAAGATATGGTAAGAGGTGCTGATGGTAAGAGTTATTATAAAGTTACACTAAATAATTATGTAAGTAGAACAGTTAGTGAATGGAAAGCTGACTCATCTTTAGTAAGAGATTTAAAGAAAAAGTCTTATCATAAAGGTTCTCATTGGTTAAATATTATTGCAGATAGAATAGAAAACAAGAAAGAGTTTGGTATCAAAACTTTCTTACAAAATAAATTACAGGACTCTGAAGATGTAGGACAAATATATACAGAGTTAGAACCAGTAGATGATACGTTAGAAAGAATGTATCGTGTACTAAAATCTTATAATGGTGATGCAGTATCTTATGGAGCTGATTATTCACCTTTAACTATTGGAGATAAATCTGTATGGAATTTCATACATGGTATGCCTTTCTATAAACTAGGATTAAAAAGTAAAAGTGATTTAAAAACAACATCACCTATGGTATCTATATTCTATAATTATGCTTTAGCAGAATTAGAAAGAATTAGTTACAACTTAAAAAATCCTTCTAAAGTTGTTATATACAATAACAAATCTAAAGAATCGTTTTGGTTTAAAGAATTATCAAGAGGAGGTTCAGTTGCAGAACAATTGCAATTATTTAATGTAGATGGTTCTCTTAACTTAAACGAACAAGGTATTAAAGAATATATTGTAAAATCTTTACAAGATACTTTAGATAAAGAGGTTAAGAAAATATACGACTTAGGTATTGTTAAAAAGAATAGCATAACAGGATTAAGTCTTGATGTACAGATGAATTATGAAGCTGCTAAAGAAGGTGTATATCCTATGTTAAGTGATTACATCCTTAATCAAATGGTAGCTAATATTGAGACTACAATGTTATTTACAGGAGACCCTGCATATTATAAAGATTTATCTAAACGTATACAAGAAATAACATCAACAGGAGACGGTCTTATAGAACTTGAAGGAAATATACCTAAAACATTTAAGTTAGGTGTAATGACTACTACAGTTCGTAATTTAAAAGAAGAAGACCCAACTTGGTATAAAAATACTAAGGAAGCTCTTGCTACAAATATAAAATCAAGAAAGAAACTTTCTAAAGAAGCTGCAGAGCAAGAAGCTGATGAAATATTAAAACCTTATACTGAACTTAAACAAGATGACGGACAAGGTTGGATAA
>Ga0172381_10000110_pt1 | contig 90591 bp, 145 predicted proteins | sample Leawel6488metaG_FD_119754 | JGI IMG/M metagenome (GOLD analysis project Ga0172381, IMG submission 119754) | Leachate microbial communities from a municipal landfill in Southern Ontario, Canada - Leachate well 64-88 metaG | ecosystem: Engineered > Solid waste > Landfill > Unclassified | place...
GTACGGCAATGCACGGGTGTTGTTTGGATATATTAATCAGAAATTTACTCTTAAATATTCTTTAGCTATGCAATTAGGTATATGTTTAATAAACAAAAAAATAACATTATATAAAAGAGTAAATAAAATTTCAGAAGGCAAATACTCGTCTTGTAGAGATAATAATTTTATTTATCAGGACGGAAAAACAGTAAAAGTAGATAATCCCGATTTATCAGATGCTTCTTGCTCTACGGGGATACATTTATCTACAGCGTTATATTGGTCCGAAGGTAATACATTAATTGCTTGTGAAGTAAAAGAAGAAGATATTATAACAGTACAACAAGGAAAAGTAAGGTGCAAACAATGTAAAGTAATAGGAGAAGTTACTTTTTAAAAATCAGAGTTTAAAAACAAATATTATGAGAGACAAATTAAAATCATTCGAAGAATATTTGAAGATACAAAAGAAAAGCCAAACCTATATGGCATATCTCAGACCGTTTGTATCTTTTTTAGAGTTGGAAAGTTTAACTTTCGAATCGGTTGACAAGTCGATTGTGATAAAATATCTGTCTGAAAATAGCAAATGGTCAGCTGGAACAACGTGTCTTTTTCTTAATGCCGGAAGGCAGCTTTTTAAATTTTTAGATTTAAAGAATCCTTTTTTAGAAATTGAATTGCCTCAAACAGAAAGAAAGATAAAAGACTTTTTTACCTTGGAAGATATTGACAGAGCAGTTGCTTATTTGATAAGTGAATCTAAAAGAACGAATCCTTTACAGGCTAAAGCTATTTTCTATTTTCTTTTTTATACAGGCTTCCGAGTAGGCGAAATGATTGGACTGGATAGGAAGGATTTTAATTTTGATACAGACCCATGTCAAGTTGTGGCGCGAGATACAAAAACAAAGACAGACCGCGTGGGATATTTTCCTACAAAAGAAGCGAAAATTATTAAAGCATATTTTGATAATGAACCGCAGGTACAGTGCGCGTTTAATATATCTTATCAGCGAGTTTATGATATGCTCAAAAAGACCAGACCATTGTTCCCGGACAAACATTTTTCTCCGCATAGTTTTAGACATGGAGGAGCAAAGTATATGTTCGCTCAGGGAATAGATTTGCCAAAAATATCTCGCATCTTAGGACATAAAAAACTTGAAACTACTATGATTTATTTGAATCCTGATGATAAATCTATTCAAGAAGCTTACAAGGAGAAAATGAAATAATGTCAAATTCAAAAACCAAGAGAAGAAATAAGCTCGCTGTCATAGAAAGAAATGTTAAAAAATTTGGTTTATTGACATGTGAAATTTGCTTGGCTCCTTTAGATAAGAATTTAAGAAATGGAAAATATAGATTTACACTTGACCACATTAAACCAAAAAGTAAGGGAGGTACATTAGCTATTAAAAATTTACAGGCAGCTCATGCGCGTTGTAATAGACTTAAAGGAAGAGATACTTTATATGTATTTGTAGGACAATCAGGATAAGGAGGAAAAATGGGTTATATCAAGGCTAATCAAAGTTTAGTTGGTAAGATAGTAAGTTTGACAAAAGAGAAACAAAGTTTGGCAGGGCGGTTCACGATAGGCAGCATGGTGAAAATAACCGAAGAAAACCCTCAGAGAGGTTATACCTTTGAAGACAGCGAAGGTAATCGTGTAATTGAAGCAGGCTTCGATGGATTTAAAGTTATTGAATAAAAGGAGATTGTTATGGAAAGGATTATTAATCCAAATAGATGTTGTAAATGGGTATGTTCTGGAGAGCGTTGGGATTTCTCTGGACATCAATGTAGAAGACCTATAAAAGTATGGCGGGAGGGGAAGGGATATTGTGCCACGCACGACCCAGATTATATTGCTAAGAAAAGAGAAGAAGATTTAAAACAGTGGGAAGCGGAACGCAAAAGAAGTCAAGACTCGGCTGAAAGAAGAGAGTTAGAGCGAGAATATTGTGAAAGCTTATCTACCGAAGAATTAAAATCACGAACAGAACGTGGAGACCGAGCAGCATGAAAATAACAAAGAAATTAAAAGACAGTTTATTCAGCTCCACGCGCCTGGAAATTTTAAATTCTATGTGTGCTATTATGTGTGGCTGCGTAAAGATTTTTATAGAATACGGAATCAGCCCGGAGACTTTATCTTTTATAGATGAAGGAATGAGAAGAATCTCAGAAGAAGTAAATCAAGCGTATAAGGAATTAAAGCTTGATGATGATTTTAAAAAAATAGTCAAAGACCTGGATAAAGGAGAAATAAAATGAAATTTATAAATTGGTTTTTTGTTGGTGTAATTTGGTTTGTGGGTATTAGTCTTATTCCCATTGCATTTTATGAATCCCATCAAACTCATTTTGGAGCCTTTATTTTATACAACTTGGGTTATATTATGATAGGAACAGTTTGTTTATTAATAGGTACGTTGTTTGTGATTCCTTCGAGCGAAGGAGCATGGACATATTATTGTAATTAAAAACTAAAGGAGAAATAAAATGAAGGTATTCATTGGCATGTTCTGTATATTTTTAATTACTTCTCTTATTTACTGGATAGTAGGATTTTATTGTGGAGCGCAGCGGATGTTAGAAGATATAAAAACGGGATATACTCTTATTAAAAAACCGTTGCCTGGAGGAAAATGTTTAAAATATAAAACTCATAAAAAAATATATGTTAAGAAAGGAAAGTAATATGAAAATTGACCATCTTTGTCAGGCAGCGAGAAAAGATTTTTTATATATTTTAAGACAGCTTTTAGTAAATCAATTTCCAAAAGTTGTTTCTCAAATGGGTTTGGAAGCAGCAGAAGAATGGTCGCTCAAGCAGATTAAAAAGGATGCGCTTATTATTAATTATGACCATTCTAATAATTGGCTCTGGTTGGAATGGAACAATTTACAAAGGAGAATACAGTGAAAAAAACCATTTGGTTTAGTGTTATTTTAACAGTGTTATTGTTATTGATGGTATCGGTTTCTTTTGCTTGTGTTGGTGCTGCATGTAAAAAAGAAAGTAATATCGGTGATATTAATGATGGACAGCCTGGGAATATTCTTACCTATTATTGTGAAAAAGGAGCAGAATCTTTAGGAAAGTGGACAGACCCGAAGGATATTCCTGAATTAAAAGGAGAAGATGGCAAAGATGGATATACGCCGATTAAAGGAGTAGATTATTTTGATGGTTTGAATGGCAAGGATGGTATAGGTAAGGACGGAACAAATGGCGTAGATGGTAAAACTCCGGTTAAGAATGTGGATTACTTTGACGGATTGAATGGTATCAATGGCACAAATGGAAAAGATGTTGACCCTAAGTTGGTAAATTCTTTAACAGAAAAAAACAATGAGCAAGATAATAGGCTTAACAACGTTGAAAAAAGAATAAGCCAATTAGAGAAAACACAATATAAATTCCAGACAGAATTAAGGATTATAGATACCAAACGATTGACTGTATCTTCTTATGTAAGTCAGAACTATACCAGAAGTGGTATGGTAGACGAAGCTGGAATCCGAGTTGTTATTAAGGTAGGAAAAAGCTATGAAGAAACCATGATTGAAAAAACAAATAAACGCTTGAGCACTATCGAAAAGAAACTTGGCAATGTTGTAATGATGGAGAGAATTGTTGACCAGACAGGAAAAACAATTAGCATGAATATTGGAAGCGTTGCAGTAGAAACAACTTTTTAAGACGAAGCGGAGAAGGAGCGGGATTCCACGCATAAAAATTGGGAGAATAGGAAACCTTTACCAAAACCTTCTCCGTGAGATTTAATCTGGGCTGTAGCTTAGTTTGGTTAGAGCAAGCGCCCTGTATAGGAGCGCAAGGTCGGTGGTTCGAATCCATCCAGCCCTATTAAATTTGGAGAGTATCATGTTCACAAAATTTAGTCTCAATAAAGGTCGGTATCGTGGATGGAAAATATCATTTAAGATATTTGGATATTATATTTCTTTTGAGCGGATTGTAGGATTCGAAAAAGGAAAACACGTTCAAGACAACAAACTATGCTATGGAAAAGGATGGGAAAAATGAAAAATATAAAATTTCGTTGGTTTCAGTGGTTTAAATTTGGTTGGTATAATTTAGACGGATGTTTTTGTGTTTTACATTTAGGATTTTTAAGCGTTTATTTTGATTATTACTAAAAACTATGAAAATAAAATGGTGGATACATTCTTATTGGAAGGATTTGAGAATTAGGCATATTGAATTACATCTTTTTCCAGGATTTTATTTGAGAATTAATAATAATTACACAGGATTTAAGTGTATTGTTACTATTTTAAATTTTGATTTTTTCTTACAAGGAAGTATAAAGGAGGAAAATAAAATGTTAACTCAATTACAGATTGTTTTACAGTATGGTGCAATTGTAGTTTTCTTTGGACTAAGCGCGATAAGTGGATTACAGCATCAATGGAATTCAGCTTTTATTAATTTATGTTTGGCTGTGTTTTATGTGTTTCTCTATCTTTCGCCCATAAAGTAAGAGGATTCTATGACTGAAAAAATCTATGCAGCGGTAAATTCTATAATTCCTCAGCCTCTTTATTTGGTAGGAGGTTCAGTCCGAGATATGCTTTTGAACAAAGCACCAAAGGATTATGACTTTGCTACTCCTTTGTCTCCTGATGAAGTTGAAGCATTGATTTTAAAAGCCGGGAGACATGTTTATACTACAGGAAAAAGATTTGGAACAATTGGATTTAAGGTAGAAGTTGAAGAAAAATTTTATTTTGTAGAAGTAACAACATTCAGAAGTGAAGTATATATGCCAGGAAGTAGAAAACCTGAAGTTTCGTTTGAAAAGGATATAATTCTTGATTTAAGCAGAAGAGATTTTACGATTAATGCTATCGCATATCGCGAAGGAAATATAGTTGACCCATTTGGAGGACAGATAGATTTAAAAAATAAAGTTATTCATTGTGTTGGTAGGGCAAAGACGAGATTTAAAGAAGACCCACTTAGGATGCTCAGAGCTGCGCGGTTCTCTTCTCAGCTTGGATTTTTAGTAGATGAAGAAATTCATGGATTGATTTATAAGATGGCAGGGTCTATCTTAACAATAAGCAAGGAGCGTTGGGTTGTGGAATTGGATAAATTGTTGGAAGGATTTGCTGTCCGGGACGGACTTGAATTTGTGATGACTTCCAGATTGTTAAACTTTATGATTCCAGAGTTAAGCCTTCAGTTCAGATATGACCAGGATAGTCCTTATCACACGCTGGACTTGTGGGAGCATACGAAGAAGGTGGTCGAGGGAGTAGAAGGGCTTGAATTGCGGTGGGCTGCATTGTTGCACGATATTGGTAAACCTTTTGTCCGAACAAAAAATAAGAGAGGATATCATAATTATATCGAACATGAAAAAGTAAGTGCTGAGATAGTGGAAAAGATTGCTCATTATTTAAGATGGAGCAATGACAGAAGAAATAGCGTTAGAACTTTAGTGTTGACTCATATGAAAGAAGACAGTCCGTTAAAGCAAGCGGACGATTTAGCAAAATAAGGAAAGGGATATATTCATAGAAGGGTTAAGAAATGAAAACAGGGTTAATTATCAAAGTTGTTTTGGTAGAAATAAGAGCAGTAGATTATGCTCAGTGTTATACGGATGCTGATGGAGATTTTCATTGGCTGACAGGATGGAATAAAGCTTCAAATGTAAAAGTTGGAGATAGAGGCGTATTAATTTACGAATCTACAAATCGTTATGGATTGCATTTTTTTCATAAAGAAGGATGTGATTGTAATTATTGTCGAGGTCATAATGAAAAATAAATTTTTAGAATTGGCAATTAAAATTGCAAGAAAGAACAACAATAAGCCATACAATTTTGTGGCTATTATTGTTGACCGAAAAAACAGAATACGTAGTATAGGATTAAACAGTTATAGCAAGACGCACCCGCTTCAGAAAAGATATGCCGATATAGTTGGGATGCCAGATAGAGAATTTTTACATGCGGAAATTCATGCGATTGTATCTTTACAAGATTTTAGTTTGACAGATATTTATACAATCTATATTGCCAGGGTAAATAAACAAGGAAAAATCATGCCAGCGCAACCTTGTCCGATATGTCGAAAAGCGTTGGGAGATTATTTTATTGATAATATAATTACGACATAGGAGAAATAGATGAACGAACAGATAATTGCATTGCAGAATATAATCTATAAGATTCAGATAGGCTCCGTCCTTTATGGAACGTATGTCGAAGGAAAGTCTGATAAGGATTTCGGTGGAATTTTTATTCCTAATATCGACTATACGTTGGGAATGAAAAGAATCGAACAGGTTCAGATGAACGAGAAGTTGACGAAGCAAATGAGAAATTCAGCCGGAGATACCGATTATACACTTTATGCCCTTCCAAAGTTTATGCGTTTGTGTATAGAAAATAATCCCAATATCATTGAGTTCTTATATGCTCCAGAACATTGTATCATAGGAAAAACATCTGAAATGGATTTGATTTTGGAGAATAAAGATTGTTTCTTATCAAAGAAATCTTATCATACCTTCAAAGGATACGCTTACGCGCAGCGCATGAAGCTCAGGACGAAGTTGGAGAACATGACCGGACGCAAAGAGCTGGTAGCTGAATTCGGTTGGGATGTGAAATTTGGCTCTCATTTGATTCGACTGTTATTAGAAGGATTGCAGATATTGACTGAGAAGACCTTGACGTTTCCATTGCCTGAAAATAATTTGGTGCGTGATATTAAAAGAGGGAAATTCGCCTTGGTTGAAGTAATCGAAAAAGCTGATAAACTCGAATCATTAATTGATATGGCGTATATAAAATCAGACCTTCAATATCATGCTGACGAAGAGAAGATTAACAAACTTCAGATTAAGATATTGACTGATTTTTATATCAAGATGGAACAATTAAAGTGGGAGGTATAGATGATATATTCATTATTGGACAATGACTGGTATAAATGGCTTATGGCTCAGGTTGTTTATTTTTTCTTTCCTGATGTGCGTGTAACTTATAAATTCATCAATCGTGGAGGAGATAAGTTTCCACAGGGCTTTGATTCTTTGGTGTGGGTTGAATGTTGGAAATTATCCAATCTAAAATTAACTGCACAAGAAAAGGAATGGCTGTTAAAACAAAAAGGAATGTATTCAGAATTTATAGAATGGTTTTCTAAATATCAATTTGACCCTAATGAGTTGACGATAGATTTAAGGGATGGAGATTTAACTATTGAAATTGCGGGAAGCTGGTTACGAACAATTTTTTGGGAAGTACCGCTGATGGCTATAATAAGCGAATTATATTTTAAGAATTATAAATTATCTACAAATTTATTAATGCAAACAGTAAAAGCAAAAAAAGAGTCTCTATGTTTTCCTTTTGTAGATTTTGGAACTCGACGTAGATTGCGATTTGATACTCAAGAATATTTAGTATATAAACTTTCTCATACTCAATATTTTTTAGGAACGAGTAATCCTCTTTTGGCTATGAATTATGATGTTCCTGTTATTGGAACATATGCTCACGAAGCAGTTATGGCTATGGAGCGATTATCTGTTTTTGATAGAGAACTTGATATATTATTTTGTAATAGAGTGTGGTTAGAAAATTGGAGATTTGTTTATGGAAATAATTATGATATTATGCTAACTGATACCATAACGACGGATATTTTTATAAGGAAAGTAGATACTATCTATTGGAAAACTATGTCTGGAGTGCGATTAGATAGTGGAGACCCTTTTATTATTGGAGAAAAGATTCTTGCTCATTATAACAGTTTAGGAATAGATACCAAAACAAAGACGTTGGTGTTTAGTGATAATCTCAATCCAGAAAAAGCGAGAAAAATATATGAACATTTTAAAGACCGTTGCAAAGTAATATTTGGAATAGGAACGAATTTAACAAATGATTATGGAGTAAAGCCGTTGAATATGGTGATTAAACTTGCTACCGTAGAAGGGCAAGGAGTGGTTAAACTTTCAGATGAGCCTGGAAAATGGACTGGAAAATTTAAAGATATTGAAAAAGCAATAAAAATAATTGGAGGATTAAAAATGTTAGGACAATATCAATCACAAGAAAAGTGGAAATGGCATGACCATCTTAGATTCTGGTGGGATATGAATAAGAATGAGATTATACTCGGATTATTTTTCTTAGCAATGGCATTTTCTTTAATAGGATTTGGAATGAGTATTCAGATAATGGCAGGAGGAAGATAATGCAAAAAGATATATTTGATAAAGCATTTGATTGTCAAGACAAATTATGTCCCTTTAAAAAAAGAGTTTTGTGTGATTATTGATATAAAACAAACAAAATTTTTTGGAACTGTGATTTGCTGTATCAGTGTTGATAAGCCACCTAAAGTAACGGAGGAAAAATGAAAAATATTATTTTTGTAGCAGTAGATTGCCAGCGAGATTTTATGTTGCCGGACGGAGCCTTGCCAGTGCCAAACGCAATGTCAATCGCTCTCAATCTTGCAGAATTAACAAAGATTGCTCAGGAGTTTAATTTTTTAACAATTAATACTGTCGATTATCATAATGAGATGTCAAAAGAAATATCAAATGAACCAGATTATATAAATACATTTCCTCCTCACTGTATGGTGGGAACAGCAGGACATCAATTGATTCCAGAAGTAGTAACGGCAGAACATTTCTTTACTTGCCACTACAAAGATTTAATGATTTATTTTGAGGATGTTGATGCTTATCGTAATATTATTATTGCTAAAGATAAGTTTGACGTATTTGAAGGAAATCCCCATACCAAAGCCATAATAAAGCATATCAATCCCAAAAATGCGATTGTTTATGGCGTAGCCACTGATTACTGTGTCAAATTCGCCGTAGAAGGTCTGCTGAGTCTCGGAATTAACGTGGTGGTTGTTTCAGACGCTATAAAAGAATTAAAGTCAGAATCAATGGGAGAATATGCGGATAAGCGAATAGGATTATTGAGAACTCAGGACGTAAGAGATTTTTGTTGGAATAACAAATAAATTAAAACTGTAGACTAAATCTGTTAGTCTATTTTGCCGGAGAGTAGGAGCAGAAAAACTCTCCGATTTGCTCATGACGGAATGAGGGGGAAATTATGTCAAGGATAAATAAAATGAAAAAGAAAAGTCCTTATATAGAAACAGAAGCAACCTTAATGCAGAAATTGGTAGAAGCAGTTAATTTGTTTCGACAGTTAGAATTAACACATCCCTCTCAAGAAGAAAAGTTTATTAATGGAATACATGAATGTCAGGATATTTTAATGCACCGAATTGTACAACGGGATTATCCAGAAGAATTTCCTACTTTTAAAAAAATAGATAATAAATGGATAAAACAGTGAGAACAAAAAAACAAAAAGGCAATGACCTTGAAAATTTAGTTATAGAGTACCTACGCCAAATAGATTCCTCTGTTAAAAGAAGCAGAGCCAGTGGGGCTTCTAATGATATTGGGGATATAGTATGCAAAGATTTTTTTGTGGAGGCAAAAAATTGGAATAAAGAGAATGTAATTATAGACCAAAAAATATGGCAACACTTACTTAATCAAATGCCGATAAATAGTACAAAGACCGCGCTTTTAATACAAAAGAGTAATAATGGTAGAATATTTGTAAGTTTAGAGATTAAAGATTTTTTTAATTTGCTTTATAAATTACAGGAATTGGAAACTATAGTAGACAAGGTGTATTGAAATAACGGCAGAGAATTGTGCCCACGACACTTTCCTCCCGCTCATCGTCGAAAAAGAGAGGGAGATTGAGAAGCTGAAATCTCTGCTTAATGATATCGGATATAACGAAACTGAACAAATGATAGCCAGAGAAAAAGGGCTTGTTTCTCTGTGGGATTACATGAGCAAAAGAATCAAAGACCTCGAATCCCAGCTCGTCGAAAAAAAGAAGGAGATTGAGGATTTAAAAAATAGACTTAAAGAATTAAATGACTTAAAACCTACGGGAATACCAACTGCTTTATGTCCTAAATGTGGTTATTATTCTTTTAAAGTTTTTAAGAATGACAAAAACAATGAACATCAATGCTGTAGATGCCAGCTTATATTCGAATCCCAACTCTCCAACAAGATGACGCGGGAGAGGGTGGTGGAGATTATAAATTTACATGCCAAAAGTATTTATGTGGGAGCGTTACAAGAAACCTATTTAATGATAGAAAACAACGGGAAACTCGCCGACGCACTCATGGCGGAATGGGAGGAGGAAAAATGAATGATACCTTACAGGAAACAGTCATTAAGGCACAGCAATTTTATACAGGAGGATTATATGAAAAAAATAGAAGAATTGGTTAAGCAATATAAAAAAACAAAAGATAGAAAGATTTCCAATCAAGTATTCGTTTTGTTGGATAAAATTTTGAGAGACAAGGCACATTATGTATACACTAAAAAAAATTTTTCAAAAAATAATAGCTGCGGAAGAGGAATTCTTACGTTAAAAATGTTGAACAGATTCGACGAGGATGATGTTCTTCAAGAATTGAGAATTGAAGTATTGCAACTGATAGAAAATTATGATACAAAAAAATCATTTGCAGGATATTTTTATTCTACTTTATGGTCGTGGACTCCAAAAGAATTATTTCATGCTACAAGTCTTTTTAGTCGTATTTCCGAACGCTCTTTAGATGCTTCTGAAATAGAGGAGGACAAGGGTTGGCTCAAACAATTAGTGATACAGCCTGAGATATTTAATAAAATAGAAATCCGTGATGTTTTTGTCGGATTGACAGATGAAGAGAGGGCAGTCGTTGAAATTTATTTAGCTATTCCAGAAATTAAACAGGTGGAAGTAGCTGAAATGCTTGGGATTACGCATCAAATGGTTTCTTTGAGATTACAAACTATAAAAACAAAAAAAATAAACTTGCAAAAATAGCAATTTTCGGGCATACTTACTATGATAGGCTAAAGAAAGGACATGATGATGCAGTTTAATAAGACCGAAGAAAAAATTTTAAAATCCTTTAAAGAAATAACCCACGAAGACGTAGAACGCCTGGCTGGTCAATTGGGGCGGTCTATAGATTCAGTAGAAAAGAAATTCCGTAGGTTGGGCGTTCCTTATATTAATACAAGGAATCCCGGCTCCTCAAAGTCAAAAGTAGACTTAGCTCCTATTATCATTTCAACTTTAAAATCGGAATTATCAAGTATAGCTCCTTATATTGCTACACCTATAAAAATAAAAATAGAAGGAGATACGTTGGTAATTCAACTCACAGATTTACATGCTGGAAAAAATGTTAAAGACCAGTATGGAAAAACTATTTATGATGAATACATTTTTCGTTCAAGATTTGATATTTTAGCCGGACAGATATTAAAACTACTTGACAATAATATCAGCAAAGGTGTGAAGATTACAAATGTGGTGATTCTTTCTACCGGAGACAACGCCAACGGAGAAAATATCTATGCAACACAAGCCTACGAACAAGAACTCGCCCCTCCCAAACAGGTGATGTTAGTTGTTGAAGTTGTTTCCAAGCTCATCAAAGCACTTTTAGCCAGAAATTTACGTGTAGATTTTTATGGAGTAAAAGGAAATCACGGTCGTACAGGTAAAGATACCGACCCCACCGCGAATTGGGACTTGATGATTTATTTGATTCTTGATTTCTGGGCGAGATTGGTGCTTAAAAATCCCAATTTAAAAATTACATATGCGGAAACAGATTACCTCACGCTAAACATTCGCGGTCATAATTATATGATTCGCCATATTGCTCCTGAGCAGCCAGATACGCCTTCAGGACGGGTTAAAATAAACGAATGGGCGAGGATGTACAATGCTAAAGGAATTGTTTATGGACATTGGCATCATTTCGGAATATTTGATGTTGACGGCATCCGTGTGTTCCGAGGCGGGTCTATTGTAGGAGGAGATTCTCTTTCTGAATCAATGGCGAAGCACAGCGAACCGATTCAGCTGGTCTGGGGTGTGAATGAAGACCGTGTACACACATTTGCCTATGCGGTAGATTTAAATCAAAAATCAAAAGATTAATATGTACGAACCCAAAAATATTGATTATGATGAAGTTTTTAAACGCGCTGGATTGATACAAAAGAAAATCAAAGCCAAGAAAATTATAGACATTAGAATTGCTCGCAGAGGTTGTTTTATTGCTCGATTTTATATGAAAACAATCATTGTTAATGGAATAGAAGTAGATGTGATGAATGAAGTAAAATTGCACGATAATTTAAAGGAGAAATAAAATGAACTTTGCAATTAAAGATATAGGATTAATAGTTGAAGGTCTGATTATTGTTTTTGTTCTTATCAAGGCTCGTAGTTTTTTATTTAAGAAAGCAACAGAGAAAGTAATTCCCAATATTGTAAAAACTTACGAGCAACAGACAGTTACAGAAAAAATCGGGCACGACCTATCTCCGATGAAATGGTTTACGAGTACAATTAAAACTATTAGCATTGTGATGGTTATTGCTGGAATTGTTTATGCTGTTGGTTATTTTAGAGGCAAGATAACGTTACCGATTCAGGTGGTAGGTGTAGGAGGATTGGTAGGAAAATTTATTCCGATTGACCACGGATTTCTTACGTTTACCGATAAAGGAGAAGTGCATATTGTAGACGCAGATAAAAAAACTATATTAAAAGTTATTAAAGCCAAAGATTTGCCAGAATTAAGAAAAGCAATGAAGCCTTTTGGATTGCAATTTGAGCCGATTGCTGTGTTAGGAGCTGGAATAGGAAAGTCAGGAACCGGGTTTGAGGGTGGTGTTGGTGTTAGCTGGCTTAAATATTTTAAATGGAATATGGATAGTTTTTTGACAAACAGAGCTGTATATCCGCTTGGCGTATCCTATAAAATAACTCCGAACTCAGGAGTTGGTCTTGGTGGAGGATTGGGATATAAAGGAGACCAGAGGGCTATTATCTATTATAAATTAAAATTTTAATAAAGGAGAAATAAATGTTAAAAATAGTAGAGATTAATACCGGGTTATTTAAATTTTTACGAGGAGAATTTAAGAACAAACGTCCTGTGGCGAAAAGAATAAAAATTTTGCTTGACGTTGGCAAGCGATATATTCAATTGACCATAGGAGAATATCGGGCGTTCTTGAATATTCTTTCCAATGCCGAATATCGCGAAAAGATAAAAAAGTATCGCCGAATGACTGAATTAAAAAACGAACTTCAGAAATGTATTAATCTAATGGGTGTAATCGATAAACGCATGATTGAAATGGGTGCGAATAGGTTCTATAGGAAACAATTCTGGCGGGATTTTGTTAAGAACGGAACTGTAAGAAAAGATTTCTTTGATGAACTTCTTAAACAGATAAGATAGCCATGATAAAACGCAGAATTGAATATGATGTTTATAAACAAGAATTTTATCTCGAAGAGCAAAATACTGAAACTAAAGAAGGAGTCTTATTTGTTATTACAAAAAAACAAGTAGAGATATTGTTAAAAAAATATTTTAGTATTTTTGGAACATTTGTAAAATGAAAGACAAATTCGAATCATACTTAAAGATTTATCGAACATGGAGTATCAATCCGAAGACCAGGATAAAGAAAAGTAAGAAGATTTATAACAGAGCAAAACACAAACAAGAAATATTGAAAGAAGGATAAAAATGCCATATATTAATTCTAAAGACGGGCGCAGAGAAGCGCTACAAAAAGGAGATATAGCTCGGACTGCCGGAGAGCTGAATTACCAGATTTATCAATATACTATCAATGTTAAAACTTTCCCCTGTGAATACCATCGAGGCTTCCGGGTTCAGTCTGTGCATATATGGGAAAAAAATGTTATTGGGTTGGTTTCTCGATTTTTATGTTTTTCTCCTAATTATCAAAAATACAATGATATGACTGGAGCTTTAATCCGCTGCCAAAAAGAGCTTTATCGTAGGAGAAAAATAATTGTTAATTTAGAAAAAATATCGAATCTGTGGGACGAAGAAATAGCACAATATGAGGATATAAAAATAATCGAAAATGGAGATGTCGAATAAAATGGAAAAAGTAGTCGAACGCTGTACAATAAAACAAGCCATAGCTCATTCGCTTTATAAAGTGTACAAAATGCATCCTGATAAGAATGAAGAAGAGTTGTTTGTGCAGTTTTATTATGATATGCAAAAGAAAAAGGAGAGCCCATGAAAAAATATGTATGCGACCAATGTGGTAAAGATGTTGAGATTGAAGTAAGAGATTTTTCTATTCCTGCTCCTATTACAATGGAAGATAAACATTTTTGTGATTGGGCTTGTGTTTTAAAGTATGCAGCACATGAAGTAGCAAAGAAAAGAAATAGTGATAAAATTATTGGAAGATAAAACGACAATTTGAGAAAAAATGAAAAAAATGTTGATTGTATTTATCACCGGGTTGGTCGAACAGACCTTGTACACTCTTTATATTTTGTCTGTAGGGCGGTATATGATACTTGCATCGACTGTGTTAATGATGACATATATGACCACATATTTATTGCTGATGAATTATGCGTTAAAGGACAATAAGGCGGTTAAACTTTTAATCACCTATGCAATTGCCTGTGGAGTGGGTAACTACTGCGCAATGGCTCTTAAAATAATTAAATAATTTCAGAAAATAATATGAGAACAATCCGCTCCTACAATAAATTGGTTAATGAAATTATCAATTTACAAATTCCTTTTCGTATTGAAATTGTAGGATATGTGAAGTATGATATTATTTATACTATGCTTGTTATTCGCCATGTCTCAAAAACGGCTAAAAAGAATGTTGTAATTAGTTCTGGTATTCATGGAGACGAATATTTTGCCGTTCATGTTCTTTTAAAATGGCTTCAACAATTTAATCCTGAAATACTTAAAGATTTCAATTTTACTATATTTCCAATCTGTAATCCTTTTGGTTTTGCAAAATCAAGTCGCAAGAACGGCGCTCGTCAGATGGTAAATAATTCCAGTAAATTTTGTAAGGATTCTCCGGTACAAGAATTGGCAATTCTATATGACAATATGCCATCAAGCCCAGACCTTTATCTCGACATACATGGCGATACGGGCAAACAAGGTGTGTACGCATATGAAAGGACTCCTGACGGAAATAAGTCGATTGTAGCCCCTGCGCTGCTTGAAAATGACCTACTTTTGCCCTATGAGAAGGTAGGAACCATCTATAAATGTAAAGTAACTGATGGGGTGATTATTACTCCGGCTGAAGACGTGGGATTAGAAGGAGTATTGGAGAGTGTAGGAGCCACATATACGATAGCAATTGAGCTTCCAGGAAAATGTGATGGACAGAAGAGGATGCAGGGCGGTATTGCAATTATTAATTCTATTTTAAAAAATTTGCAGGGAATAAAATGAACTATAAAAAAATAGCACAAAATATTGTTGGAGAGTGGGGTATGAAGAACCTTATTGGTGGAAGCCAATTGAAAAAGCTTTAAAAGAAGCTTATAATCGAGGTAAAGTTGATGGTTTAAAGATAAGGAGGAAATATGAAATCTAAATTTAAAGTAGGCGATAAAGTAAAATGTATAAATATAAAAAACATGTGTTATGATAAGAGGAGTTGGAGTGATAGTATTAGTCTCTATATTGGACAAATTTTAATTATACAAACAATAACATCAAAAGGATTAATGTTTGAAGGAGGTTATGGACAATGGACGGGGGTAGAATATAGACCTTCAGCATTTAAACTTGTTAAATCAACAGCAATAAAAAAAGAAATCCCCAAGAAAAAATTAATAAAACCAGACCCATTAAAAGCAGCATGTTTTAAATGTGCTCATGAGCATGAATTGAGAATGACCAATAGTTTTTCTCCTTGTTGGAATTGCAAACCATTTTCTAAGAATCCTTCTGGATTTAGAGATAAGAAACTTCCTCCTATTCCAGACATCGAACAGGTAGGGATTTATCGAGCGGGATTGACTGGAGAAGAAATAAAGAAATATATTACTGATTTTTATTTTTCCATGACAGACGCACAAAAAGAAAAGTTTTTAGGTTTTGGATTGAAGAAAGAAAACTACAATATTAGTCCAGATATTTTATATGTGAAGTTCTGTAATGTTTCTGGAGTGAACACACAAGGAGTTATTACTATTCAGTGTGAAGAATGTAAATGTTCTAAAATGGTGTCATTGATGTATCGTCATGATGTTGAGCGATACACAAAGAAAATGTTTTTTAGAACTCAGACTTGTTTCGATTAATATGACGATAATAATTCCAAGTTGGATAGGTTGGGTATTTGCAATATGGGGAATTTTACAGATTATCGCACTTGTAGTAATTTTTATATTTATAAATTGGTGTGAACGAATGGGAGTTTAATATGTCATTTTTTAAAAAGAAGATAAAATATTAACTTTTAATGCCTTTACGCATACAAAAATTTACTGTTGTGATTGTGAATATAATCATAATAGGTCTTGTTATCATTCTAACAATCTACAATTAGACGAAAATTATGTTTATCGTCCGGTATATATTATTAAAGACAGTCAAGAAAAACTAAATAAGAAAAACAAATGTAATTTATTTCTTCAACGCAAGGAGTATTGTAATGAAAAGAAAACTAACTTGGGATGAAGTAAATTATATAATTAAGTTTGAAGATGCTTGTGGTGTATGTAATCTTTTACAATACCTATTCGCAGGTCGGCACAAAGCAATTTTAGGCATGAATGTAGATGTTCTTGCTGAAGTTGAAGAAAAAGACGGAAATCCATAATTGGAGAATATGAAGTTGTTGATTTGGAGGAGAAACAAATGAAAAAAATAATAATTATCATATCTATTTTTATTATCGTTGCAGTATTGATTCAGACCATGTGCTTGGCAATTGTTAATGACGCACAGCAAAAATCAATCATCACGTTAAATCGTTGTATCGCTCATCAAATCAATATTAACGAATATTTCTTAGGAGAAGTTCTTACTTTAAAAAATGATGTTGCAAATTTAAAAGCATTAGTATGGTTGGAGAGGACTGAACTGTGAGAGACCAAAAACGCATCAAAAGAATTCTTAAACTGCTGGAACAGATTTGGACAAAATATCCAGACCTTCGCCTCGGACAGCTTATTGACAATGCTGTAGTTATGTTTTCGGAAAAAATAATAGATATATACGAGTTAGAAGACAGTCAGTTAGAAGGATTTTTATTAATGTATTTAAAGAAGGTGGAAAATGAGCGATAAAAGAATAAAACATATGGTGTATTTTGCCGGATTCATAGAAGCTTCTCCCGGACAGTCTGGTACATGGAGAGATATTTCTTATAAAGAACTTCAACACCAAGACCTTCTCATTTATTGTCCAGTTAGACAAGAAGCAATAAAAACAGGGAAAAATGCCATAGACAATTGTGAGCAAATAAAACATTATAAACAAGGCGGTGCTTTTGATAAATTTTTCGACATTATGTGGAATATTTGGGCTGGGGTTATAGAATACAAGCCGGGAATGGATTTGATTTCTCTATTTGTGGCTATGCGTATGAGAAAATATTTAGATGGAAATAGAGAGCGAGACCTGGCATTTATGGGGGATTGGGAGAGTGTTATTCGCTCAGATTTTGTTTTAGCATATCTGCCAAAAAATATTTTAACTGTAGGAACTCATTGGGAATTATTTTTATGTGTATTATTCAGAATCCCGGTTTATCTTGTGCTGCCGGATACTTCTCGAACTGATGCCAACTCCACAATGATATTCGGTAATATGTTAGCTTGTCAGGGAAAGGTGAATATATTTTATTCTTTGCCGGAAGCTTTAACGGCAGTTAAGAAAGATTATAACTTAAATTAAGAATGAGTTCGTCTGCTGCAAAGGGTCAGACGAGTCGTCAAGCGTACGTTCTGAGTGGTTGTTGTGCGAAAATCAACAGTCATGTTGAAGAACGAGACTTGGGTGGCGAACAAAAACAACGAGGCGTCCAACAGCAACGCCTACATTCTTATTAATCAACAAAGGAGGAACGTATGAAATTTTGTGTGAAGTGTCAAAAGACGGTTCCTACTCAGGCAGAAAAAATAGGTCTGAACAAAGACAAGATAAAAGAAGTTATTCACATTCATTGTATGTACTGCGGTCGTGTTATAGAAACAATTCAAAGAGATGTTAAGCCGGAGATAAATAATGATAATATTTGTTAGTGATTTGGCAAAATTGGCAGACGAAGAGAAAGTCAATATTAAAGAATTACTTTGCTGCTGTATGGCTCAGTATGATTTAGAATGGATGTGTTATAACGGAAAGCATGTCTTGTGCGGATGGGATAAAGATGAATAAATTAACCAAAGACCAGCAGTTGAATCTGATTGAAGGAATTTGTCTTCTTTATCAAGACGGAGTTCCGAGCAAAGAACGCGCCGAAAAGTTTATTGAGAGCATTTATAAAATTGCTCATTTGAATGGTACATGTGAAAATAAACACGAAGATTGGCATAAAGAAGGACTGGCATTAGGAGAAGCGTTAAACGGATATATTGATTTTAATAAAATAAGGAGAGAATAAAATGACACAGGATTTCAATAAAGTAGTAGATTCAGGTAAAAGACAGGAATTTAATACTGGAAGTGTGCGCGATACAGCCGAAGGAAAAGGAACTCCACATTTGCTCGCAGGGGAAGCACTTCAAAGAATTTTAAATCAATCCATGCCCTACGATGCGACTATTTCTTATTTAAAACAAATAGAAACAAATTTATTAGAATATGGAATTGTTAAACAAGCCAGAACCGACGGAGTGAATTTGTTATATACGGCTGGAAATCTTTGTTTAACATATATAAACAAAATAGAATCTGTTCCTTATTCTGGAGCGTTCAGGAGGTTATCTAAACATTATGAGAACGGGGCAAAAAAATATGACAAAAACAACTGGCGCAAAGGGCAGCCAATTAGTAGATATTATGATTCTGCCATGCGCCATCTTTGGGCTGAATTCGATGGAAAGACTGATGAAGACCATGCAGCAGCAATATTTTGGAACATTGTTGCTATGATTCAAACCAAGCTTGATATAGCACATGGATATTTGCCTAAAGAATTGGACGATTATCCATTTACTGTTGAAGAAGTATTCGGAAAGAAAAATGACAAAGTATAAAGAAGGATTAGCCTGGGGAGCCATCATAGCATTATTTTGTGTTAATATACTCCTCGGATTGTTAGTTTTATATTTTTGGTAAATTAGGAGGAAAAATGCGTTATACTGAACCGAGTGAATATTTTAAGAACAATGAAATAATGGAATTGCTTGAAGATTGTAAGTCGTCTTTTGCAGAAATACGCAGTTATAGAGATAAGTTTCGCGAACGTGGATTTGTTGATATTGACGATTATGCTGCTGCCTTGGACGTTCTGACTGGATTGTATATGTTTGTCGAAGAGATTTATTCTTTAGCACAAGCATATAAAGAAATCTGCGAAGATGAAGCACATCATGATTTACGATTAGAAGCAGAAAAGAGCGGGACAAAAATTACCGCAGATGCTTTAAAAGTAGAAGCACATCGAAGTGTAAGTTTGATTATCCGAGTGAGAAATGAAGTAGAGGCGCATAAAAATTCATGTGAAAAAGCAATTATAACCATCCAATCAAATCTCAATCGCATGACCAGACAACAGCCCGGTTCTGGTGGAGGAAATAAATAATGAATAAGAATGTCCTAATAAAAGAGCTTGGATATATTCAAGACATAAAAATACACGAATGGACAGCCAAGACCTTGCAGAACGCTCCTGATTATTTCTTTACTGCATCTGCATCCAGTACAGGAAAATATCATCCTCCCTGTACACTTGGAGAAGGTGGCTTAATCGTTCACGTCCAACGAGCCGTATTCTTTGCTAATCGTTTATGCTCAGGACAGGGTGTGGTGGGAAGGAATAGAGATATTGTATTATCTGCTACAATTCTCCATGATATTGCAAAGACTGGACAGGGTTCTGGGGCTTATTCTGATTATGTTAATCATCCGATAAATGCAATAAAATATTTATATGGAGTTATTGTCGATGGAACAACGTTAAAAACAACGAACGCGGGTTTGGATTTAGGCAGTATAGTAGAAATTTATGACTGTATTCGCTTCCACATGACACTCTGGAGCCCGGAAAATATTAAGAAGCCGATTGAGCATTATACACAGCTGGAATTGATTGTAGGAACTGCGGATTATCTTGCAGCCACCAAAGAAGTAATTACACCAGAAGACGGAAAGAGGACTGAAAGTGGCAAATAAAGTAGTGGTGATAGATTTAGGATTTCTTTGTTTTATGGCAATTCTAACTTTCCGCAAGACCTATACTATTCCTGCGGGTTATAATTATTTGAGCATGATTATAGCTCGCTTGGGAATTATTGGTATTGATTTTGATGATTTAATTATTTTAGCAAAGGATTCAAGGGAAGGAAGTTGGCGCAAAAATATCGTGTCGGAATATAAAGCTCAAAGAAAAGAAGCCCGTGAAAAACAAGAAGATAAAGATTGGTGGGATGAAATGTTTCGCGAAATAAACATTGTCAGTGATAAAATCAACGCATATACATGCTGGCATGTGGTAGAACTTCCGAGAATGGAATGTGATGACATTGCATCTGTAGCCTGTAGAACGTTTCCTAACAAAGAGGTCATTCTTTGTTTGGGAGGAAGTACACATATAAAAATGTCGTCAGGTCGTAGTAAATTTATACAACACATTAAACCTGGAGATGAGATTTTAAGTTATGATAAAAAACTTAATAAATTTAAAAATGTTTTAGTAAAAAAAACCTGGAAAATAAAAAAAACAGAAGTTGTCGATATTTATTTTAAAAACAATACGCAAAAATCTATAAGATGTGGAGTTGAACATAAGTTTTATACTAAAAATGGCTGGAAAGAAGCAAAACAATTGAGTGCTGGTGATGAAATTTTTTATAATGGCTCTACATATTCTCTTCATATTGACAAAATGGAAAACACTTTAAAATTTTTTAGTATTGTTAAACCAGCGATATTAAGGAAATATCCAAAATGGAATTATTTTGCTAATTATCTCTGCAATGGTAAAAAAATAAGTAAAATAATTATAAAAAAATCAAAAACGCGTCCTTTTATTTTATATGATATAGAAGTTGAATCTCCCCATACTTATTTTGCTGATGGCTTGTTGACTCATAACTGTACCAGCGATTCTGATTGGAAGATGTTGCTCTCGTACCCAAATGTCCGGCTACTCTCTACCAAAACAAAAAAGTGGGTAGAGGTTCCTAATCCAGAAAAAATTCTCAAAGATAAGATTTTTAAAGGAGATGTAGCCGATAATCTCAAAGGTAGACCGAAAACCGAATTAGACTTAGAGAATCGTCGTACTGTCGTTAATTTGCTCGAATTGCCCGATTATATCGAGCAGCCGATAAAAGAAGTATTGTGGACACTTCCACAAAAAAATATGGTCTGGGATAGAATACCTTTTAAATCGTTAAGACCTCGCATACGAAAATTATATGGAGGAACGTAATGAGTAAAGAATATACTTGTGGTTATTGCAGGGACTGTAAAAGATATACAGCTTTATTAAATAAACGCTGTAAAGAATGTAACGAAAAACTACAACAAATTCCAGATTTTTTAAAAAATTTAATGAACGGAACAGACGGACAATGATATGAAAAAACAAACACTTAAAATAGAAATTTATGAATTGTTGATGGATGCTGGAAAAGATTATTCTAAGTGGGATACAGTTAACAAAATTATGGAAGCAATCAACAAACGAGCAAACAAAATAGACGTAGGAGAGTGTATAAAAACTTTGATGTGGGATGCAGATAAAAGACATCATCAAAGTCTTTCTTATGGAGATATAAGCGAATATATAGAAAATAAAATTGCCGAGGAGTTTAAATGAACAGACAAGATATTGAAAAACTCAAAAATAAAATAGAAAAATACTACTGGAAGAATGACCAACGTATCTCCGTTTCTACATATTATGCTATGTATGGAGATAAACGAGATTCTGGTTTTGAAATTTATTTGTGGGATAAAAAAGCAAATGTCGGGGAAACATATCTATTTCAAATAAAAAATTATAATGAATTTTATACTGTAATCGAGAATCCAGATAGAGCTCCTTCTAATTTGTGGGATGGATGTAGAGTTTCTTATGCTCCTGATTTTATTAATGGAGAGTATGGATTTGTATTTTGTTTGGCAAAATTTGATGGCATTACAAAAGAGGATATTTTAAAAGCATTATCAAAATTTATTAGAGACGAATTGGGATTATGGCTTATTTTCAATTTTGAATGGGTAGAACAGAAAGAAGATTTTTTAATTGAAGAATCGTCAATAAAAATTTCAGAACAAAGTTTTAATTGGTTTAAAAATGTTTTAAAAGCTTCTCCAAAAAAAATAAAAAAATTATATCGCGAGCTTCTTATCGCCAAAGAAAAATGTCCAGAACCTGACAAAACTGGAATATCTTGCTCACAAGGAGTTGCTTGTGATGCGTGTCATTTGAATAAAGATTTTATACAACAAGAAAAAAGATGTCCTGATTGTTTGATAAAAGCGAATTGTCCTTATAACCAATTGTTTGATGGAGAGTGCGGAGCTTTTCAATTTAAATATTGCACTCATTTTGATGGAGGACTTTGTTATAATAAAGAAGAATTTCCAAATGGAGTTCCTACTGAAATAAGCTCAGTTTATTGCGACAATGAATGTAAGTATCATAAAAGACAGAATAACATTACAGTATCTGGTATATGTAATTATGGAACTAACTGTGATGATTGTGGATATAAAAATGAAGGATGTGGTTCTTTTCCGGGAGAGCACATATGAAAACTGTAGACTTTAAAAGGTTATTTAAAAGCATTGATGAAGCTCGTAAAATTCACAAAGGTACAATGAAACCAAGTAGAAAATTTACTTTCAAAACCACAGTAGTTAAATTTAGTCGTCAGGAATGGAAAGAACGAAGATTAGGATTGTCCATACGGGAAAGGCTCTCATTAGTTTTAGAATTGAGATTAAGAAGATTGGTTTCTTTATATTCAATTACATACAAAGAAATAATCAAGAACAATGAAGAAATAGTATTTAAAGTTTGGTATAAATAAGCATAAGTTTTAAAATTTGAAAGGAGGTAATAATATGGATAAAGAACAAGGAATGACGTTAGCAATCGTCGCAGGAGCTACAATATTGTGTCTATTTTTATTTGTCGGAAGACATTATGTTATATTAGGAGCAGAAGTAGTTGCAGCAACTACGTATTTTTATTTTAAACTTAGCAAATAATAAACCTGAGACAGAAAACAATAACCGGGTATGAGACGTTGTTCTCAAACACTCGTAATGAGAGTAGTCGAGCCGGAGATTCTCTCAGTCTCTTATAAAGGAGGATGAATGGCAGAAATAAAGGGTGTGTTACAATGTAAAGCAGGAAGTGGTTTAGCTTTTAAAATGGGAGATGAATGGTATGATGTTAAAGTCGAACCAGCACTCACTCAACTTAAAAGCGCAGAAAGAGGAAAAACATATCTTTTCGTTTATGATGTCAACGGAAAGAAAAAAATCGTTTCGAGTATTTTATCTATCACAGTAGACAGCGCTCCAGAAACAAAGTATCCCAATACCCCTCCACCAGCACCTAAATCAGATGCCGGAACGGTGGTAGACAAAGGAAACAAATACAATCCTGATATTCAGGAACGTATTACTCGCGGTAATGCAGCAAACGCAGCCGGAGCAGCATTGTCTGGAAATTTTAGTTCTTCAGACCCGGAAGCTTTAGCTGAAGCTTTGATTATTCTTGCATTACGTATCGAGAAATACATTAGAGGCTAAGATTAAAGAGAATTGTGGTGTAAGTACGGTATAAACACGCCGGACGTTAGCTCGGAGATGTAGATTTGCGGAAATCTACCAATTCTCACCTTTAATTAGAGATAATGATAGTATGTAGGCGCTATATAAATAACTATATCCGTTAGCTACGGTTAGCATAACTAATCACTGTTATGGGCGGAATAGCAGGTGAAAAAGTGGAAGTCCTGCTTATCTCTTTTATTTAGATAGAATATTTAAACTGGTTCTTCTTGGAGGTCATGTGAGTACAATTTACGATAGAATATTAGATTATCTCAAAAAGAACAATCCTCAGATAGAAATCAAATCTTATAAGGGCGAGTTTACCATTGCGTGTCCTTATCCTCACAAAAACAAATCTGCCCCGACCGCCACTATTATACATTATGAGGCAGACAAACCTAAATTTCACTGTCCTGTTTGCGGTAAAAAACAAAATATTTTTGATTTGGTACGTGGATTAGAACCTGATAAAAATAATTGGTCAGATGCACAAATCTCAGAATACCTTGATAAATTGTTAGAAGCAAATCTTTATCCTGAATTAGATAATTATAAGGAAAGAAATTGGACACTTACCTATGTAGGAAGAAACTCCAACGAACCAATTGAAAGAGATAGAAATCTCAAAACCCACTATGATAAAATCGAGTGGATTCGTTGGTTAAACGCAGGATATAATATTGCTTTGGTAACTGGAAAGGTAAGTCAGGCTACTGCGATAGATATTGATGTGAATAAGCTACATTTAGTGAAGCCGGAAGACATGTCTTTGCGTGAGGAAATTATTAAAATGCTCGATGCACAGAATACTTTAGCAGCTATCTCAGCTCACAAAGGCACTCATTATGTTTTTCAGTATGAGTCGGAGTTCGCCAGTCCGGTTAATTTAGGAGGACTTCAGCTTGATATTCGTAATGATAATTTCACATTAGTAATTCAACCTTCAAAGATAGATGGTGCTCAATATACCTGGAAAGACATCAATGCTCCGATTCAAAAGATGTCTCCTGAACTTAAAGCTAAGTTGTTGTCTCTCAAAAAAGTAGATGAAGGCAGAAACTCAATAAATTTAGATTCTTTGCCGATAGAAGACGGCATGAGACAAGTTCACGAAGGACAGGGAAGAAATTCTTTGTTGGTATCATTGGGAGGAGTAGTTTCTAAAATAATCCCGGAGATGGATAAATGTGCTCAGATTTTATATTTGATTTCTAAAACTTTCTTTGTACCTCCCACACCAAAACCAGAAATTATTGAGATGGTAAAAAAACTTACAGATTATCGCAAAGATGATAACGAAACACAGGAACAGGCTGTTTGGGATTATTGTAAACAAATGGAAACAGACCTTCATCCAGCCGATGTTGCCAGAGCGGTTTTTAATAATGACCTAAGTAAAAAAGATGTAGTATATACATATTTTTCAAAGTGGGTTATGGAAGGTAAACTAACAAGAGAAGGACGAGGGCGATATAAGGTCAGACAAGTAATTGCTTGGACAGATAAACCGCCTGACAATATTTCTGAACTTCCTTATAAAATACCTTATTTTCAGAATGTAGCATATTTTCAAGAGGGAGATATTTTTATTATTGGCGCTTATATGAATCAAGGAAAGACAACGTTAGCTTTAAATTTATTAAAAGGTTTTGTTGACCAAGGAATAAAACCGTATTATCTTTATACAGAAGCCGGGTCTCGATTTGATAAGACTTCAGCAGTATTAGGAATTAAAGGAAAGTTCTGGAGATATTGCCATCCAGACCCTACTACAATTGAACTGGAGGCAGATGCTGTTACAATTATTGATTGGTTGTTTATTGGAGATAAATCAAAGACAGATTCTTTCTTAGGAGAACTCAACAAACAGATGCAAAAGAAAAAAGGATTGTTGATTATCATGGCACAGATAAGACAGGACAATACGTGGTTTGCGCCAGATTTAATCAATCAATTTCCAACCTATGCCGGAAGATATATACGAGATAGCGCGGATGGAAAAGACAATCATTTTGACTTCGACAAGATAAAAGAACCAAAAGGCAATTTTCAAACTCGTAGAATTAATTTTGTTTATGACTATCCGACTAAACTTATTTTGCCAAAGGACGAGCCATGCTAAACTATCTTAACAAACAAATTGACCAGTTAGTGAATATATGTTTGGTATTGATAAGTATAATTACATTTTTTCTCTTATTGGGGCTGTGGAAATTTGGAGAAATTGTTATATGGATAATAAGATTATTGATTAAATTAATTTTTAAAGGAGGATAATCATGTTTTTTTGTAGAAACCATTCTTACGTGGTATTTTTTTGGAATAAAAAAAGATGTCCTGTTTGTAGCGACCTCGATGCTTATGGACGTATACATGCCGGATTAATAACAGAAAAAATGGAATTTGAAAATGATTTACAGAAACTTGCAGAAAAAATTGTTTATTTAGAAGAAGAAAAAAGGAGCTTGGAAAATGAAGCATGGAATTTAAAACAAGAAACAAATCAACTTAAAATAGATTTACAGGGTGTGGAGATGCGCTTAGCGCAGAAAGAAAAGAATGGATAACAGCCTCGTACCTATTATAAAAGAGCTGGAAAGAGTTTATGATTATTTGGCTAAAGAATTCAATTTAACAGCAGACCGTCCGGTTCTTACTGTTCAAACCCGCAGCCGTCAGAAGAATACTCTCGGCTGGTTCTGGCATGATAAATGGAATCTCGATAAAAAAGATATTCCCGAAATAAATATATGTGCTGAGAATTTGAATAAAAATCCGATAGAGACCTTGGTACATGAGATGGTACATTATTCGTTGCATGTGGAGAAGGTTGATGACTGCAACGCGCAAGGCTACCACAATAAACACTTCAAAGCGCGAGCTGAATTGTACGGTTTAAACGTAGAAAAGAGCGGAAGACATGGATGGGCGTTTACTTCTATTTCTCCCAAGCTCGAAGACTTGTTAAAAAAGATAGAAATAAATTATGAAACATTTAAGATGGTAAGAAACATTACCTCCACCACGGTCGCTCCTACAAAGATGAAGAAGTGGACTTGTGATTGTACAACTGTACGTTGCGCGACTGATTTAAAAGCTAAATGTAACTCTTGTGGAAAAGATTTTAACGAGGAAGAATAAATGTTAAGACATTCTTTTAAATATCGAAAGGCTAATTCTTGGATGGGAAGGTTCGGGGGTGGATGGCAATGGAAACTCGGAATTCAACAAGGTGGAAATAGTTTACTTATTAGTTTATTAATTTGTGAAATTTATTTTTGGATTGAATAACATGAGCACATACGAAAAAGGATTACAATTAGCATGTCTCATTGCCGAATGGCTCAAGCCCATTGATAAGAGAGCTCGTCCGACTAAAGGCAGTGGAAATAAAGGACAAGTAGCCGACGTACAAAATAAATATTTCATAATTGAGGCAAAGAATTGGGACGTTGGCAATATCATCATAGATAAAGGAATCTGGGATAAGTTATTGTCAGAGGTTCCGTCTTCATCTCAACGGTTGCCGATGCTTGTTCAGCAGAACGCACAGGGGGATATTGTAGTAAGTATGAGGATTCAGGATATATTTTCAATTATTTATCAAGCATATCCAAAGGACGAATAAAATGAAAACATTTAAACCTATGTTATGTCCAAATGAGGTTGTTAAAATAGAAGATATGAAGTACCCATTGTTTGCGTCGTATAAACTGGATGGATGTCGTCTACTTTTCAAAGACGGACAAATGTACAGTCGTTCGCTCAAACAATTCCCAAATATTCAGCTCCGTTCTCGTTTTGAATCTCTGGCAAAATTAACAAAAGAAGAAAATATTATATTAGACGGAGAACTTTTAGCAAAATCGCTCACCTTTAATGAACTCAGCGGATTAACTCGACAACTTAATAAGGAGCTTCCGCCAGACTTATATTTTTATTGCTTTGATTTAATAAACGATAAAAATTATGATGAAACATTTGAGTATCGAATTTTGAATTTAATAAGATTTCAGGATATATTAGAGAAAGAATCCAAATATATAAAAATAATCCCACAAAAAATTATCAATAAATCAGAAGAAATTAATTCTTTATATGAAGAAGCCATGGAATGGGGCTGCGACGGGCTGATATTGCGCGCTCCTGAAGGAAGATATAAATTAGGCAGAGCAACAGTAAAAGAAGCATTGGCGTATAAATTGAAGCCATTCCAAACCTTTGATTCAACAATAATTGATATAATCCAAGCTACCGAAGTATTAGAAACAGCAGAGAAAAAAATCAACGAGCTTGGGCGGAGTGTAACTTCTAAAAAAATAAGAGACCGAGTATTAATTGATAAAGCATCTGCGTTTGCTGTTATGTATGAGGGAAAAGAATTAAAAGTAACAATTGCAGCGACTGACGAAGAAAAAGAAGAGATATGGAAGAATAGGAAATCATATATTGGACGTTGGATAGAATATAAAGGAATGTTGGTCGGAGCAAAAGACTTACCACGTCATCCTACAACACTGAGGCTACGCCCAGACAAAGACTAATATGGATAAATTAACTGCACAAATAAAACAACTTAATATTATTTATCGCAATATGACTGAGAATTATTCTATACTAAAAAAGACGTATAGAAATCATTCGTCTATCAAGCAGAAGTTCGTCCTATCAGAAGAAATATTTTTACAGGGTTTGATGTTGATTCATGATAAAATAGAGGCAGCCGAAACCAAAAGAGAATTTACTCGTATTATAAAAGGAGCTAAAAATGGGTAGAACTAAAGGAGCTGTAGGAAAGAAAAATAAAAAACAAGATAAAGTTACTCAAGAGCTCTTATCCAAGGGAACAGATATAGTAAAAGAGTTTGATGAATCAGCCTCGGTTCTTGTTGTTCCAACAAAACAGGTTGATGTGATTGGGACTATAACCTTAGACAAAGAAGCTTTAAAAAATCAACAAGAAAAACTTGCCATAGCCAAAAAAGTCATGAAGGATATTAACCTTCAATATAAAGACCCTACAATGGTCAAGATGGCTGTCGATGAACCTCTAAAAGAAAGTGTTTATTTTGATATTCCAGACATTGATAAATTTTTTGATGGGGGAGCGGTAAGGGGAAATTATGTTATTTTTTGGGGCGGGGAAGGTGTAGGTAAGACTACCCTCGCGCTGCTTCAGATTGCCTGGGCGCAAAGGAATGGATTGGTCTGTGCTTATATTGATATGGAACATACGCTTGAAAAAGCAAGAATGACTGAATGTGGAGTGAATATTGACGACCTGCTTTTAATTGAAGGTTGCGACAATGCAGAACAAGCAATGGATATTACTATAAAACTATCTACAGAAAAAGCCGTTGATTTGATTATAGTGGATTCCATTCAAGCAATGTCTCCAAAAGAAGAACAGTTTGAAGGTAAGAAATTAAATAAAACCCGGTCAATGGAAAAGAATGAAGTTGCTTCATTGGCAGGAAAAATGGATAAATTTTTACGCAGAACTTCCGGTGCTGTTTATAAAGCCAAGATTGGCATATTCCTTATCGGACAGGTTAGAACTCAAGGCATTGGGTCTTTCTATACGCATGATGGATTGAGCGGAGGTCATGCTCTAAAACATTGGTCTGTACTCACTGTATATCTTCGCAAAGGACAAAAAGACGACGCTCCGTATGAGGAGATAGAAATCGACGAAAAGGACGATAAAGGAAAGCCAAAAAAAGAAAAGAGATATTTAGGATTCAATTGTGTTATGAAAATTGACAAAACCAAAAAATCAAAATCAATGCCAGAATTATCTGAGCTACAAATCCCGTTTTGGTTCGAATCAGGATTTTTTAAACCAGAGGAGAAAAAATGAACTATCTTACTTTTTTATATTGGAATAATTTTTATTATCTAACTGCAATATCCTAATAGGAGAACCTGTGAAACTTTTAAATATCAGCAATGAAAATCGATTAATAACTCTTTTTTGTCGAGAAGACAATGGAAAACAAGTAATCTATCCCATTGACTCTTATTTTCCTTATTTCTATAATTACGACGAAAGAGGACAGTTAATTGCTTACGATGGGAAGAGGGTCAAAAGAATTAATTGTAAGAATCCTTCTGATATTTACAAGATGAAAAAAGATGATAGTCCAGAATCAGATGTGATTTATTTTAAGAGATTCTTAATTGACCGCGTACCCGTAATTGAAAAGACGACAATCAAATATTTCTTTTTAGATACAGAAATGTTGACCAAAGAATTGCCAGACCCGCGCTTTCCTATACAGCCTGTGAGTTGTATGTCTATCTATAATTCTTTATATGAGAAGGTACAAACGTGGTACATATTGGACTATCCAGGAACACTCGAACAACAAGAACGGCAGCTCTTCCAGGATGCGATTAAGTATATCAAAAGCGAAGCGCCCGACCTTATTCTAATATGGAACCGAGATTTCGATTATGACTATCTTTATAATAGGTATGATAAACTTTTCAATCCTGATGTTGATACCAGTAATAAATATCACATGACAAGAAACGATTTTGCAACGGCTATAAGTCCTATTATGAGAAATCGGTCAGGACATCGGGAAGCGGAAACAATGTATCCTGCTGGAATAAGTATTGTTGATTATCTTGAGTGGTATAGGAAGGTTTATAAAACTCTCATGTCATATGCTTTAGACGATGTTGCTCAAGAAGAATTGGGAGAAGTATCTTGGGGGAAGACAGACTTCTCAGTATTGTCTCCAGATATAAAAGCAAAAAATATAAATGATGTACTGAGGATGGCGAAAATAGAAAAGAAAAGACAGCTTATCCCTTATTATGACGAAACGAGACGAATGTCAAAAAGTGTTTGGGAAGACCTTCATTGGAACTGTTTAGATGAACAAACAGAAATTCTAACAAAAAACGGTTGGAGAAATAGACTTACAATATCTAAAACCGACGAAGTGTTGAGTTTCAATTTATTTTCTAAAGAATATGAATATACTCCGATTATAGCAAAAATGGAAAGTTTTTATAAAGGAAACATGATTAATTATGAGCAAGGAAGAGTAAATTTCTGTGTTACTCCAAATCATAAATTTCCTATGATATTTACAAGAAATGAAGGAAAATATACAGGAACAGAAGAAATATGTTTTGAATATGCAAACTCTATTCCGACTCAAAGAAGAAGATTTATTTTGGGAAGTATGGGATATAAAGGAGGAAAGAATAATTATTTTAAAGATGAAGAAATTAAACTCTGTGCATGGATTATTACAGAAGGACATTTTTTACCAGGAAGCACAAGAGAGTTTGGGGGAGGAATATACATATATCAATCAATTAAAAACGAAGAAAAACAAAATGAAATAGAAAAAATTTTAAAATCGTTAGATATTCCTTATAAGAAAAAAATTGATAGATTTTTTATTCCTTCTGCTTATGCCACAAAGTATAGAATATTATTAAACAATAAAAAACAAATTCCTGAATTATTTTTTGAATTGCCAAATCATCAAATGAAATTATTCTTATCTGAAGCTATAAAAGGAGATGGGCATAAAGATGAATTTAGTCCGTCGGCTTATATTTGTACTTCGGACAAAATTTTGGTTGAACAATATCAAAGATTAAGCGTCTTAGCTGGGTATAATGCGTATATTAGACAAGAAGATGCTACAGAATGTATGCACAAAAAGCTATTAAAACCCACAATTACATATTATGCTTGTATTTATATAGGAGATAATTATACTATCGAACACAGTCCAAAATGGAGAAAAGAACTTTTTTATAATGGAATTGTGTGGTGTATTCAAACAAGTTTTCAAAATTTTATCATTCGACGTGCTGGAAAAGTAATGGTCAGCGGTAACTCAAAAATCATCGACCAGCTTATTTTGTCAGAAGCCAAACTTCAAAACATTGTTCTTCCTAAAAAGAAATATGGAATGGATATTCCAGAAGGAGATGCTGAAACATTCGAAGGAGCATATCGCAGAGCAGAACCAGGACGCTATAAATCCACAGAAGAATTGAAATTATGGAAAGTAGATTTGGCTTCAGCGTATCCTCAAGCTATAATAGATTTTTGTTTAGATACCAGCAATATTGCCAATGAAACAAATGCTTGTGGATTGGGAATAGCAATAAATGGCAATATTTTTCTTCAAAATCCAAATGCTCTTTTGCCATCTGTAGCAAGAAAATTGTTGATTAGAAAGGCAGACTTAAAAAAACAATTAAGTTTAGTTGACCCAGAATCTAAAGAAGGAAAAGACCTTCAAACTAAATATGACGCTGCCAAGGGTCTTGTTAATTCTTTATTTGGAGTTACTGGATTAAAGATTTTTAGATTATTTGATATTAGAGTGGCAGGAGCCATTCCATTTCTTATTCGTGATGTACTGCATTATGTAGAAGACAATAATGGATTGAAAGTAGTTTATACAGACACTGACTCATTATTTATACTGTCAAAAGAAAATCCCACAGACAAATTAAATCTTCTGGTACAACAGTGGGTAAAAGAAAAATATGGAAAAGACAGTACCAATATCGAATTTGAATGTGAAGGCTACTTTGAAAAAATTCTTATTATCACCATGTGTAGATACAAGGGCTGGCTCAGAAAAATGAACGGTAAGTTAAAGGTAGAAATAAAAGGTATTGAATCGAAGAGGAAAGATTCTTCTACTTATATGAAAAAATTTCAAACAACGCTGATTGATAAGGTAGTAAATGAAGAGCCATATAATTCTACGCTTGCCTGGATTAAACAAGAAATGGAAGCAATAAAGAAACAGCCAATAGAAAATATTGCATTTCCTTGTAAGATTGCAGCCGGGAAGGAATATGTCAACGAACCTATATTTGTCCGCGCTCTTAAATATGCTCAAGAACTGGCTCCGCTATTTAAGAAATATTCAGGAGATGTATTTTTCTGGTTGTATGTAAAACCATTTGGAACTGAAACTCGAATGGCTATGAGAACTCATAAGGGTGTTCGCGCTCAGGAAGAGATTAAAAAAGAAAAGGATGTTATAGCTTTTGATTTAGATAATAAACAACACGTACCAGAAATAGATTGGGATAAGATGATTGAACGTAATATCCTCAATAAAGTAGAAAATATATTTGAAGCTTTACAGTGGGATATGACCAGTTTATTGCCTCAAACAATTTCTAAAAAAGAACTTAACAAAGCAATAAAAGAAATAACTCAGGAAGATATATTAGAAGAATTAAAAAGACGGGGAGTTGTAAAATGAATATAGATTTATCTAAATTATCGACAGAAGAATTATTAAAATTAGCATCTTTAAAAGAAGATAAATTCGCGGAGGAAGTGTCGAAACAGACACGCCCTGTTTCCAACGGGGAGAGTGAGGCGCAAGTCCTCAACTCCGCTCCAATTTTAATTCCAAAAATAAATAATTATTCTAATGATTTTGATTTATCTAAATTAATAATAAAAGAAATACCATATTCCGAGGCAAAGCAATATATTAGTAAAAATCATTATAGCGGTTGTTTAGGAAGTTCTATAAGGACTTCTATTGGATTTTTCAATAATAATTTATTAGTTACAGCAGTAATTTATGGTTATCCAGTTGGGAGACGAGCAAGTAATTATTTATCACCAAATAAAATAGAAAATGCAGAATTGGTTAGATTGTTTAGTCAAGACGGACTACCTAAAAATACAGAAAGTTATTGTATTAGTAAATCATTTAAATTTTTAAAAGAAAACTATTCTGAAATAAAATATTTAATATCTTATGCTGATGGTGCTCATGGACATGTGGGATATATTTATCAGGCAACAAATTGGAAATATATAGGGTCGTCGAATCCGGGGAATGGAACATTTATTTTAGATGGAAAAAATATTCATCCACGAACGCTTTATGCAAAACATGGGACCAGTGATAGAAATAAAATAAAAACCATATACGGAGAAAGAGTAATCATAAAACATACCGAAGCAAAATATATTTATATAATGTGTTTAGGAAATAAAAAAGAATGTAGAGAGTGGTATTCTAAATTTAAGCAATTACCATATCCTAAAGCACTTAATGATACAATTGTAAAATAATAAATAGGAGAATATAATGAAATTTAAATTATCACTTCCTCGTCTTGAAAAGGCGCTCGGTTTTAAACTTCGTAAAAATGTATTTGTTCTTTCATTTGATACCGCAACTACAACTGGCATTGTGAAAATGTTAACAGATGGAAAGACTGCATCTTTTGAAACATCTACTGTTAAACTTCCAGATGTACCGGAAGATATAGAAGACAAGGCAGAAAAGTACGAAGAACGCTTGGATATGTTGTTGACTATCGTTCGTGATTTTAAAAAGACGCTGGATATAAAAAAAGATTATACTATTTTGGTATTGGAAAATTCTTATGCAGGAAAGAATGTTTATGGTTATGGATTTTTAAAAGGATTCATGGGCTTATTGTATGCAGAATTTTACGATGTAGTTGACCATGTAGATATTTTATTTGCTTCTCAGGCGAGAAAGGCAGCAGGATTTAAATCTTCCATTCCAAAAAAACATGGCATGAAGCCGAGTGAGGCAAGGAAAAAAAGAAAGGCTGAAATCGTTGCTTGGGTATCTCAAATATTAGGAAAAGATATTGAAAATGATGATGAAGCAGATGCGTTAATCTTAGCTTTCGCCGGAGCGAAGGAGAAATAATGGAACATATACGTCCAGCACTGAGAGATAAATTTGGAAATACTATTTATCCTACAGGAAATGAATGGATTCTTGCTTTTGCTTTGAATGGATGTGAGTGGGCGAGAAATATAGTACGGCAGCAAACGAGTACGGAGATAGAAGAAAATATTAGAAAGGAGAAACAATGAAGATAATTGTCGTAGTGGGAAATATTGGTTCGGGAAAGAGTACCTATATTCGTAAATTACATACAGCATTTAAGAACGATACTCCTCCTTATATTGTTATTGCGCGAGATACGATTCGTTATATGATGGGTGGGGGAAATTATGTTTTTAATCCAACTTTAGAAGAAGTTGTATGGCAGTCTGAGATGTATATGATTAGGAGATTTTTACAAAAAGGATGCAACATTATCGTTGACGAAGTTGGTATTAGCCGGGATATGAGAAAAAAATATATTCAATTGGCAAAAGAATTTAATTATGATATTGAAGCTCATGTTTTTCCTCGTTTAACGATGCAAGAAAGTGTTGACCGCAGAATGAACAATCCACATGAATGTCCAGACAGGGAGCTGTGGGAAGGAGTTTGGAAGAAGTTCGATAATCGATATCAAGAACCTACAGTAGAGGAAGGATTTGCTTTTATTAGATACATGACCAGAGAAGAGATAGGAGTATAAGATGAGATGTATCGTGTTAGAAAGTTTCACATTTGAGATTGCAGTTGGAGATATTGTTGAACCATTGGGTTATGTAGATAGGGATGGACTATGTTCGGCTGTGATTTATCATGATGGTAAATTTAAATTAATACCTCTCTGTCATTTAGAAAAAGTAGAAGAATATCCAAACCCAAAAATTATTCCACCCAACTATGAAACTTTAGGAGGCAGTCAATGAAATTTAGAGACCAAGAATTTAATGAAGTAAAAGTAATATCGGCATTTAATGAATTTGATTTGTCTCAAAAAATATCAAATGTAGCAAATCAAAGAACTATTATAGATTTACAATTCGCTGTTAGCAAACAAATAATACCTGCTTATATGGATGAACAAACCCTAACGTATGTTTGAGAAACATCTCATTACGAATATTTTGCAATACTGTTGTTACAATAATAAAGAAAGGAGGAACAACGCATGATTACAAGCTCAGGAGTAGAAAAGGACTATAACGATATAGTCAGAGACGAAAAACAGGACGGTCTTGGAAAGCTTTTGTCTGTATTTCGACTGGTGTTGAAGTTGATGGTCAATATCAGAACGAATACTGCTTTGCCAGAATCTGAAAAGGCTCGCTTGTTCGAAGAAGCAAAAAAGAAACAAACGGAACAGAACACCAAGAAAGAAGTAGGAAAGTAATATCGATAGAGGTAGAGCTTTAGTCTCTGCCTCCCAACTATGCGTTTTATAAACCAAGTTCCTAAAAGGAGCCGACCGTGAGAGTTGTTTACTGCGACCTTTGTGGTACGCCTATTCGTGGAAAAAAATACGTCCAGATTCTTTGTGAGTGTAACGAGAATCCACAAGATTCTGAAGTAAAGAACAGTCTTGTACAGAACAGTGAAGCAAAAGAAATCTGTGAAAAATGCAGAGAAATTCTTTTGAAGATATTTGAGCTGCGGTTTGTAGATGGTTGTAAATTGACAGAAGAATTACAAAGACTTTATAATTTACCAGCTAAAAGAGAAGAACACAAAGCACATACAAAAGGAAAGAAAAAATGAAAATAATGATAGCCTCAGATTTCCATATAGAAGAAAGTTCCTTCGGAGAAATAGATTTTATTTTTGAAGAACTTATTGCGTTAAAAGAAAAAGAGAATATTGATGAACTTTATTTACTGGGAGATATATTCGATAAAATTTATCCGAGCCCTTTGGAAATGGATTGTTTTGCTTCTTTCATCAAAAAAATAGATTTACCTACAACCATTGTCATTGCTAAAAGTCATGAATCAGAATCTGCGGTCAGTTCTGTATTAAACCATTTTGGTATTTTAAAAGACAATATAAAAACATATTTCGAATGGATAGAAGTAGAGCCACAGACAAATTATAAAATGGGATTGGGACATTTTTGTATTAAAGAATCCTTATGCGGATTTAATGAAACGCGCAGCATTAAAGATTTTGTTGGATTGCGTTTGGTGGTTGCCGGACATCAACATGTTATGCAGGTGGTTGGAGATTTCTTTTATCATATAGGGTCGGTAAGATATGTTAACTTTGATGAGGTAAGAGACAAATGTAAGTATGTGGGAATACTGACTTTAAGTAGTAGTATACGTGATTTCTCGTTAAAACCCCTAAAAACACCCTTTCCGATGGTGGACATATACTTTACTGTTTCCACTGAGAAGATGCAACAGTGGGTCTCCAGCAAAGAATTAGAAGGCAAAAACAAGGATAATGCCGAGTCTTTAGCTGTTTTGACCAAGAAGCTTGATAGAATACCACCTAACTCTAAGGTACGTATAGTGTTAGGAGATTTTGAAGCCTATAAACAATGGCTCACAGTAACCGAGCATTACCGCGAACGATTCTTTAAGATGAAAGAATTGAAAAAATTCGAAATAAAACTTCAGAACATTCAGCCGGAAAAAAAGACTGCGATTCATCTGGAAAAAGACCTTGAGATATTTTTACAGAATCATCCAGCTCAAGAATCGATTAAATCTATTTTGAGAGGAGTGGTAAAGAAATGAAATGTAAAAATTGTAAATCAATGTGGAAAATAGAAACTGCTGGAGATGGATTTATTTGCGCTGGAATCAATAAAAAACCATCGGTTCATCCTTTAGATAAAATAAGACTTTGTATCAAAGCAGAAAAATGCTACAGAGAGATGGAACTCACACAAAGAGAGGCTGGTTATATTTGTTCAGCACTTTCAATGTGTTCGGCTATGTTATCCAAACCAATATTAACGAGGATAAAATGAGACTAATAAAATTAAAGTTGACCAATTATCAACTATTCGAAAACTTAGAACTGACGTTTGATAAGATAAATTTTCTTATTGGAAAAAATTTCGATGTAGAAGACCAGAAAAACATTGGTTCCAATGGGTCTGGTAAGACTTCAATCATTAATGCTATTCTTTTTGTATTGGGAATAGAAACAGGTATCAATCAGGCAGACCTTATTCATTTAGGTAAGAAAAATGCCGAAGTAGAACTCGAATTGGAGAAGGATGGAAAATCTTATCTCATTCGCCGTTCTATTCCTTCTTCTTTGTATCTTGCAGTAGATGGACAAGAAATAGAACTTAACACCGCCACTCTCAAAGAAAAATATATCTTTGACCATATTTGTACCAAAGAATTATTTAAAGAGTTTCGTATGGTAGACACTAAGAAAGGTACGAATGTTCTTGATTGTGGAAGTGTGTCTTTAAGAAAAATGCTCATGAGCTGCTTGGAAGGGGAATTCAATACAATCAGAGCAAATCTTCAAGCAACTAAATTAGACCGCGAGCGTTTTAATGTCAATAAGAAACTTTATACCTTTACTCTTTCTGAGAGACGGTTAGATTATTTGACTGGAGAAGAAAAGAAATTATTAGGCATATTACCTCAAACAGAAAATATCTGTCAAGACCAAGCAAAGATTATCAATAATTTATCTGGTCAGATTTCTGCCAGAGAACAGATGATATATAATAAAAAGAAAGAACTTGTTGATTCGCTCAATGGCGGAATTTGCCCCGTTTTAAAGAAGTCCTGTGCTGAACTAAAAAAACCAATTAGCGAAGAAACAAAAAAACTTGTTGACCAAGATATTAATAAATGGACAAAAGAAATAGAAGAATTAAAAGAACAGAAACAAGTCGAAGAAGAACTTCAACAGCGCTATTCTGAGGATAAAGAAATTATTCGTAAGAAAGGGAAGAAGTTAGAGACCTATATTATAAAACTGACTCAGGCATTTAAATTTGCTGAGTATAAATATACAGCTGCGGATGTCATGGAATATTCAGAGGCAATTAAGCTATTCGATGAGTTTGCTGCTTATGAAATAAACAATTGGCTTCAATCATTGGAAGAAGTTATCAATACTCTCCTTCTCAAAGTGAATATCTCGGTGAAGTTTAGTCCTGACAAGCAATTTTTAAAAGTAACAAATAACGGACAAGAATTAAAATGGGAACTTTTATCAGGTGGACAGCAGACCTTTCTCTCCATTGTCTTTAAGATGGCTATCATGCTTCAAAAAGAAATGTCTGGTATCATTCTTGCAGATGAAGGATATGGTAATTTAGATTTGGTTAATTTAAAAAATCTTTTGGAAGTTATGAAAACCATACCTTTTCAGTTGATAGGCGTGTATCATAATATAGAAACAAATTTACCGGACGTAAAATTTATCACAGTAACCCGAAGAAATAATATTAGCCAATAAGGAGGGCAAATGTATATTCATCACTTAATTGATATACAATATAAAAATATAAAATTTTGTTTAGATTTTGATAGTTTTTGGTTCTACGGAAAGTGGTTTAAACAACATATTATTCGCCGAGCTAATAAATCTTGGTATATTTGTGGAAATTTATTTAATCTAATGTGGTATTTTACACCTGAATATTTACCAAAGGAGTAAACATGGGAAAAATAAAGATATTCAAAACAATACTCAAAGACGAGTGTTGGGTATGTGGAGGAAAGAAATGTCCAGCGTGTCATAATACTGGATATTGGGAAACGAGTATTTTCTATCATGTTTTTAAAGGCAAAGATGGAAAAGAATATTGTATTGATGGAGATTCAATTAAATAAGGAGGAATCATGCAGTATAATCAGGTTATGGTCAGTGCTCGCGTAACAAAGGATATTGAAGTTAAGGATGTAGGACAAACACAGGTTGTTAATTTATCGGTAGCAATAAATCGTAGCTACAAAGTCAAAGGCAAGAATGAACTTCAACAGGAAACTGTTTTTATTGAAATAGTAGCTTGGGGAAAACTTGCTCAAGACTGTGGTCATTTACTTGCGAAGGGTTCTGAAATTTTTGTTATTGGAAAACTCAAACAACAATCCTGGGAAGATAAGAATACTCATGAAAAAAAATCTAAGATTGTTATCGAAGCCAGCAAAATTATTCCTTTAGATGGTTCTGATACATCTACTGAAGAAGCATAACAATGAGACAACAAAAAATGCCAAGGCGATATGAAAGACCTACTAAATATGGAGGAACATATGGCAATTAAAAATATAGTTACTAATATCAAAGAACTTCGCAAACCCTGCGCTCTTGTTGAAAAAGGAGAAGATATTAAATCCATCATCAAAGACCTCGAAGATACCTTAGAGAAGCATGGTGGATTTGGATTGGCTGCTAATCAAATTGGCATAAGCAAACAAATAGCCATTGTTCGTATTAAAGACCCAAAAACAGGACAGCTTCGTGCCAAAGAAGATTTGATTAATCCTAAAATAATAGAAAAAGGACAAAGAATAAAAGTATCTGAAGAATGTTTAAGTTTTCCTCATTTACCTCCTATTGAAGTAGATAGGCATGTTTTTATTCAAGTTGAAGATATGAGTAATAAACCTGTTATATTTGTGGGTATTGATTCTTGCGTTGTTGAACACGAAATACATCATCTTTGGGGTATTACTCTTTTGGATGATAAACATAAAGATGTTAATCGGAGGAAAAGATGATAGGAATCTGGAAACAGAACCTAATCGGTAAAAAAATAAAACAAGGCAATCGTCTTCTAACTATAATCTCTTTAGATATGCGCCTGACAGGAAAGATAGATATTGAATTAGAAGACGAAAATCATTTACGTTTTGTTTCTGTTGTTACGGCAGAGCAATTAACAATAATTACAAAGAAGGCAATAGAATGAATACTTGGTATACTTCCGACCTCCACCTGGGACATGGCAATCTGATAAAATATTGCAAGCGTCCAGTATTACAGCCTATGGATTTATCGTTAAACGGAGATTGGATAAGTCCAGAACTTATTCGTGAGCGTACTGCTGAGATGGATAAAATAATTATTGATAGGTGGAATAGTAGGGTCAAAACCGGAGACCTTGTTATTCATGCCGGAGATTTCTGTTTTAAAAATAGCACTGAGGCGATTGGTAGCCGTGGATTTGATTTTTATCGTTCTCAATTGAACGGAGATATTGTTTTTATTGAAGGTAATCATGACGGGAAGAGAAATGATGTAAGAACTGTTATTCAAAACATGGTTATTAAAGCAGGTGGGGAATTCATCTATATAACTCATAATCCAAAATTTGTTCCTATGAACAAATGGAAGATTAACCTCATAGGACATGTTCATAATGCTTGGAAATATCAGAAACGGTCAGATGGTTCGATTTTAATCAATGTTGGAGTGGATGTTAATAATTTCATGCCAAAATCTATAAATGAAATATTGAACGAGCTTGCTACGTGGAGAAAATACGGAAAATGACCTGGATTAAATTAATTATTTTATTCTTATTTTTATATTTTGTGGGAGTTCCTATATTTCTCACTATCGTGTTTTGTGGTACTGTTTATTGGAAAGACTTAAAGAAAATTTATAGTTTAATGTTTGGAGGAAACAATGAAAAGCGCTTTAATTCTGGGAGGCACGAAGGGAATCGGTAGGGCTATTTCTTTAGCATTAATAGAAAAAGATTATGATGTAACGGTCATTTATGGACATGACCATAACGCTGCGAGAGAGTTATTTCTTAATACAATAAAAAAAGGAAATTTAAGAGCTGTTCAAGCAGACCTATCTACTGCCAACGGATATAATAAATTTATCCTCGACCAAACTCAACGATGGGATTGTGTTGTTTTTAATGTTGGAATAACCGATAGCACTCCTTTTGGAGAAATATCCTACGATTTTATACATAAGGTTATGGATACTAATGTTATCCTTCCTTTCTTAGCATTACAACAAATTAGTAATCAAATCAATGACAATGGGAGAATTATTTTTATCAGTTCTATCCTGGGAATATATCCCCATGCCCGGTCTATTTTTTATGGAGTTTCGAAGGCTGCGATTAATGCTCTGGTTAAGAATATGGTTAAATATCTTTCGCGAGGAATAACTATCAATGCAATTGCTCCTGGATTCTGTGATACTGATTGGCATAATTCAAAATCTCCTGAAAGAATAGAATTTATTAAAAATAAAATAGCATTACATAGATTTGCCACTCCAGAAGAAGTCGCCAGTCTTTGTATGGAGGTAATAAACAATCAATATCTCAATGGACAGATATTAGAGATAAGTGGAGGATATTCATATGAATAGAAGTTGGATTGTAAACTTTGACCCAAAAACTCTTTTATTTTCGACTAAAGTAAAAGAAGCATGTAAATCGTGCAAGCGATATGGAAAGAAACCCAATTGTCCTCCCTATACTGAATCTATAGAATATTATCATAGATTGCTCTCTAAATATAAAAGAGCATTTTTAATAGTGCATCAAGAATCAATCGAAGATAAAAACGATTGGGAAACTTTAGGCAGAGAATCTTCAAAGAGAATGGCAGAACACTTATCTGAATTAAGACAGCAATTAATTGATAAGGGACATTACTTTATTGTTTGTTTTGGTGCTGGAAGCTGTAAGAACTGCAAAAACTGTACAATTCCTTGTACACATCCAGACAAAGCATTTATGCCTGTAGAAGCGACCGGAGTCGATGTAGTAAAATTTTGTCAGGTTCTTTCTATAACATTAAAAGAGGAAGAGAAGATAAATATTACTTTTCCAGTCAAAGATACATTCTATCGCATTGGGATGGTGATTTATGATTAAATCTAAGAAATTCAATATTTTATTTACCAGTGGAGGATTTGATATACTTCATGCCGGGCATATTGCCAATCTCGAAGAAATAAAATCAAGGTGCAGCAAATTAATTGTAGGTGTATCTTCAGATGAGCTTTTGAAATCTTACAAATATACTCCTCCAATCGTCCCTTTAAAACAGCGCATGAGAATGATTGCTGCTTTGAGATGCGTCGATACAGTAATGATACAAAAAGAATTTATGGATATTCAGATGTTTATTGAATCAAAGGCAGATAAATTCGCGCTGTGGACTGGATGGAAAGACAATCCTAAAATACCAGAGTGGTATATAAAGAACGATAAAATGTTATGGATTCCTTACAATTATGGACTATCTTCTACTAAAATAAAAGAGCGCATCATTAAACAATCCTATAAAATAATCCGTTCGCAGTTACAGCGAGAACTTAAACAGGAGAACCAAAAATGACGATAGTAGAGAAATTTAATTTTATTCAATCTATTTTACGAGAAGCTGGAGTAACATATTGGTTATTCTGTGGTGGATTATTGTTAGCTTATAGAGACCATCGGTTGCCAGAAGACGACATTGATTTTGGGTTGTTGATGACAGACTATGAAGCCACCAAAGCCATACTTTTAAAATATAAAGATAGATGGACTTTGTTTAATAGGCGCTCAAGAGAACTTACTATAAAATTAGAAGGAACTAAATTTGATTTTGTATTTCATGAAATCAATCAAGCAAAAAATCTAATTTATATGTATAGCTATAAACAAAATCCATTTTGTAACATGAAATGGAATTATGAATGGAGAGCTATATTTCCTATTGATATATTTCTTCCCGTCAAAACAATGACATTCAATATATTTAATTCTACAGGACAAAATACAATATCTACTCCGGTGTTAGCGAAACCAGAAGAATACTTCGCTACAAATTATGAATGGAATTGGTATGTTCCTAAAGATGTAGGAAGTGCTTGTTGGACATATGACCTTAATCCGGCGAAAGATAAAAACTACAATCCTATAGCCGTTATCATGACTACTATAGCCAGGGATGAAATATTGTTAAAGGTACTTCCTTCTTATCTCCAGTATCCGGTTAAATTATATTTACTTGACCAAGGAACTCCAACCAAAGAAAAAGATAAATATTATACCGAACTTAGGAGCAAGGGGCATTTTATAGAATATGCCAACGATATAGGACTTTCGGCTGCAAGAAATTATCTCTTAGACCAAGTGGAAGAAGAATTTATTTTTATGACTGAGGACGATATAGAACTAACCACCAATCCTTATAGTTTATTTCAAAAATTTTGGAATAATAATTTAGGAATTCTTGGTGGTTTATTAATTCGTAATGGGAAAGAGCAGCATTACGAATATGCGCTTGAATTAAAAGATAACATTCTTAATTATGTTATCTCAGACAAAATCGACCTTTGTTTAAATTTCTTCTTAGCAAAAAAGAAAGTATTCGATGATATTCGATATGACGAAAATTTGAAACTCTGCGAACACACAGACTGGTTCCTTCGTTTAAAAGAACTTAATAAATGGAAGGTTGATTATACCAGGAATCTTCAAGGAATTCATCATACTTTCAAACCACAAAACTATATGAACTATCGTGGAAGGGCAGAAGGTTTTGTTGAAGAATTCAAAAAGAAATGGGGAATTGTCGAAATAAACAAAAATAACGAACTCACCAAACAACAAAACAATTTAACCGTGTTCGTTCTGACTCACGACAACGAACCAAACTACGAACTCTGTATGGAAGCTTTAAAAAATCAAGGTATAGAATTCAAACTGGATGTTATTAAGAATTTTCATCCAATGAGCGCTGCCTTTCAAGAAATGTTGAATCGCTGTTCTACTCCTTATTATGTCGAGGTAGACAGTGATATGATTTTGGAACCGGACGCTATAGAAAGATTATACAATGAAATTATCACTTCTGACGAAAGAACAGCCATGATTTGTCATAAACTTCACGACGTTCATCTGGATAAATCTATCGATGGAATAAAAATATATAAATACGACATATTCAAAAATTATCCCTATGAGAATGTCATGAGCTGTGAAATGGCTCAACTTGAAAAACTGGAAAAAGATGGATATAATTATATTAGGAATCCAGAAGTGATAGGAACTCATTGTCCTATTTGGACAAAAGGAACCATATTCGAGCGATACTTTAATTATATGGAAAAATTGAAAAAATTCAAATCTGATAAATATTCTTTTTTACTTAAAAAATTGTTATCAACTTTTCTGAACGACCAAACAAAAAATAATCTATATGCGTTCTTAGGAGCTGTTAGTAGTTCCATCATACCAGAACTTAAAAACGAAGAAAAAGATTATACCATTCCTATATTAACCAAGTTCGAATTATTAGATAAAACATTTGATGATTTTGTTTTTGATTCTAAACAAATAAAACCCATTCTTCAAGTAGAACCAATACCAACTCCAATAGATAATCGTATCTTAGTTTTACAAATTGCCGGGATTCCATGTGCAAACAGACCTTACGACATTAACCGTTTGATAAATGCTCATTCAACAAAATATAGGTCTCGACATATATTAGGAGGACAATATTCTAAAAAACATGCAGATATTCCTTATAGAGAATTTCCATTTGATTTATTGTTAACAGATGATAAAAAAGAAATTCTAAAACTTATTCAAGAAGCTAAAATCATTCATATTCATCATCGTATTGACAATTCTTTATTGCGAGAGATTCCCAAAAACAAAAAAATCATTTTTACGGTGTCTAATTTAGGTTCTTCTATTAAATTATATGACACACCAGAAAATGCAAACTATAACGAACATATTAAATCAATCACTAACATTTTAACAGTAACTGACCAGCCCATGCAAAAATTAGCATATAACTATCTCACCACAAAAACACTACCTTTGGTCAAATTCCTTTTTGGTCAAGCATCAATGAAGAACAATCCCGAACCTATAATCGTTTTTGCTCCGACCAATAGACGTTTAGATGAAGCTACATCTAAAGGATATTATCGTGTATTGGGCGTTATTTATAAATTACAATTAGAAGGACTGAAATTCAAATTTGATTTGATTGAGGGAGTCCCTTATGAAGAAAATCTAAAAAGAAAACAAGTTGCTGATATTATTATTGATGATGTTATCAATGAGAATTTTCACAATACGTCGATTGAAGGCGCTTGCTTTGGAGCTGCTGTTGTTACCAATTATCATGACGACAAATATCCATTCATAAAAACTACCTTAAATCAATTAGAAGACACGCTTCATAAACTATTGACCAATCCAGAAGCACTGAAATCCGCCCAACAAGAAATGATTAACTGGTCGAACAATGTCTACACTCCAGAAAATATTCTTGCTCCATTTGAACATATTTATGATGAAGTTTTAAAAGAAACTCATCCAACTATAGAATCAAACATGTCTACAAATTTAGTTCTACCTAAACAAGAAACCATTGTCGAACAAACGCATATCATGGAAGAATTGATTCAAACTCTTTCAGATATGAAAATATCTTATTGGGTGCTAAACGAAACATGCTTAGAAATAGTAAAGACCGGAGCCTTGTCAGAAGGAACAGACCTTCACTTCGGAGTAAGAACGATGGAAGAAAAGAATAAACTGCTCGCCATTACAGATGCGAAAAACATAAAAACTTCCATTTCAATAGAACCAACACGAAAAACAAAATCATACGGGCTTTATGGAACAACGATTCAAGTACCTGTTCCTTTAGTGCGATATTTAGAAAATCTATATCTCAAACCATTCAACGAAATAATAAAATGACTACCATAAAAGGCAATATTTAGGATTGTTGTAGACAACGAACAGAGGAGCAAAACAATGAAAATAGCAATTCTAATCACTACATTTTTAAGAGATGACCTCCTTTATAATACTGTTAAAAAAGCAATCGAATATTCCAACGACGATTGTTTTATTTTAATAGGAGACCAGAATCCAACATGTATAAAAGCTAACTTTCTTGAAGAATTATCTGGAAAATTGGCATATTATAGTCTTCCTTATGACTGTGGACTGTCTTATGCCAGGAATCGTCTTGTTGAGGTCGCCAAAACGTTGGAATGTGATTATATTTTGCTGATAGCAGATAGTTTACAACTTTGTAAACCGCTACCTCCAATAGAGCATGTTGAAAGACTGTTTAATCAATATCCTGATGTTGGAATTATTGGATTTTCTATCAACGGGAGAAAGCCACATCCGCGCAATATAGATTTAATTCCCGGAAAGTATTTTTATCAGTCTATTCCACAAAATTTACCTTATTGTGATATGGTATCTAATTTCTTTATCGCAAAAATTCGATGTTTATTAGACAATCCTTGGGACGAAAATTTAAAGCTATGTGAACATGAGGACTTTTTCTGGAGACTTAAAACCAAGACACCCTGGAAAGTAATATTCAATAATACATATTCCTGCGATTATGTAAAAGACCGCTCTCCAGAATATAATGCAATGCGAGTGAGATTATATGGAGAATTCCAAGAAATACTTAGAAAAAAATACAACATTTCTGAATGGTGGAGAAACCAAAGTGGGTTGTATTAATAAGGAGGACTTATGTACATAGTTTTAACCGGAGTTTTATATTTAAAATATACCGCAGGAAAATTCAATATTTTAATCAACGAAAACAAAGAAGTATTTAAAAAATACTTTGGAATTTACTTGTATCCCGGCTCTTTAAATATTAAAATATTAGAGCCAGAAAATTTAGCTCAGATACTCGACCAACAAATATTGAAGCCGTCCTTTGTCATTCCAAAATCTGAACTAATAAATATGCCGGAATATATTGGCAACGGACAAGCTTGGAAGTGCAAATTATCTTGTGATAAATTTCCCAAATATAAAGATTGCTGGCTCTTTCGTAGAGTAAATTCCAGGGTTAGGATAGGAACGTTTGAAATCGTAGCTGCTGAGGAATTCGTCAAACCGTTTGATTTAAAGGATGGAGACTCCATAACAATCGACATATATATTAATGAATAAACCCAATCAAGCAATAATTATCGGTGGGGGCGCTTCTATCAAAGAAGGCATCTCTTTGGGCTTATGGGATATGCTTAAAGATAGATTTGTTATCAATTGCAATCTATCCTTTCGGCATTTTTTGGGTACTTTTATGATTTGTGTTGATGGAGACGGATTTATAAAACGGACAGTTGAAATGCAAGCTCTACCGTTGATTTTTGCTCTTGACACTCATCAAGGCATTGAATATCCTTCGAATACTATTCTTTTTAAAGAAAGTCTTATTTATCATGAAAGAGATAGTTTTACAAAAGGTATCTATATGCAATCCCTGGTGGGAATTCCGGCTATTGTAACTGCCATTCAATTGTTACAAGGAATCGGATATATTTTTTTATTGGGTTATGACTGGTCTAAATACACTACCGACACTCATTTCTATCAAGACGAACATCGTGGACAGGGATTTACTGACTATTATGAAAAGCACAATCCAGATAAACAACTCGTTCCATTATTACAAGAAACAAATATCAAAATCTACAACGTATCTTTACAGTCAAACATTAATTGCTTCGAGAAAATTAGTTACCCAACAATGTTTAATATACTCGATGATGTTAGGTATGACCAAAATGAACTAAGAAAATACATAAATAAACTTGCAAAAAACTGATTTTTAGGGCATACTTACTATGTAGGACTGAAGTTAACGATAAGGAGATGAAATGTTCAAATATTGTTCAAAAACCTCACAACATGCCAAACTTCCCACCGCCTTTAATGTAAGCTCACAATCTTCTCATCCATATTTTAAATTATTCAGTCCTTTTTCTACTGAATTTTCAATTTCTATGCCTCAAAGCCCTTCAACCAGAGTTGATTCTGTTGAACGACTCTGGCAAGGTAGTAAATGTAGGGATATTGGAACTCCTAATTGGTATGTTCTTACAGGAAGAATAGATTGGAAAAAAGGTACAATTCCTGAATATGGAATTTGGTTAGGAGACAGTATCAGTACAGTAGATAAAGGAAAAGGAAGAAGAATTGTTTATATTCCTGCTTATATCGAATTTTGCAATCAAGTATTACTGCATCATCCCGAAATTTATGATAGCGTTAAAATTATGGCACAAAGTTTAGAAATATTTTATCTCTATGATTTTGATTATTCTATAGATTATGATACTTCGGCTCCATTGTCTCATGCTAAAATATTGGTTGATTATTTTAAACTGTTATTTAATTAAGGAGGATATAATGAGTTGTTTAGCCGAACCGGAAGGATGGTATGAAAAAACACTATGGGAAAAATTACTCGACATTGTAGCACATAGTATTTTATGGCTTGCAATTGTATGTATCGTAACTGCCTTGTTATTTGTCGGTATTATGTTTTTCATTGCAGACCCCATAGCTGGCGCTGCTATAGGATGTGGATTGATTATTATCATAAGTATTGGATGGGCGTGGAGACGTGTAGGAGACTTTTAATGGCAAAATTAATAATTGAAATCTGTAAGATAGAAGAAATCAAGCCAATCGACAAAGCAGATAAAATCGAACTCGCCATAATCAAAGGATGGCAATGTATCGTTTCTAAAGGACAGTATGAAGCTGGAAATCTTGTTATCTATTGTCCTCCAGACTCCATCATTCCTCCTAATTTGATTGAAAAATATAAACTCGAATTTCTTAGAGACGACGGTCGAGTAAAAACTATTAAACTGCGCGGAGAGCGTAGCGAAGGATTGATTTTAGATATAGAGTGCTTATCTATTTCTCTTAAACATAAATTAGGAGACGATGTTTCTAAAGAACTTGGCATTGCGAAATGGGAGCCTCCAGAACGCCAAGGAGAGCCTAAACCAAAAGAAACCTTTCGCAGCATCTATGAGAATTATAAAGAAGGAAAGATGTCATTGCGCCGATTTTTAAGAAAAGAATTATCCTTGACTATTTCAACCATTCTTCCAAGCAAAAAGAATCGAAAAAATCCCGCTTTCAGAGAGTATACTGACATTGAAAATATCAAACATTATCCTGAGATTTTTGAAGAAGGAGAATCAATTGTTATCCAAGAAAAAATTCATGGAAGTAACAGCAGGGCTGGATGGCTTCTTAAATATAAAGATAATTTGTGGGGCAAATTTATGTCTTTATTTTTTGGAGAATGGGAATTTGTCTACGGCAGCCACACAGTTCAAAAACATCCCCTATCCTGGAATAAAGGATGGTATAAAGAAGACTTTTGGTTAGAGATGGTACATAAATATGATTTAAAAAATAAAATCCCAAAAGGATATGTTGTCTATTTCGAAGTTTATGGAGATAAAGTCCAAGACCTTACTTATGGACTTAAAAATGAACGCCGTATAGTCATATTTGATGTTATGAAAGACGGAACGTATTTAGACTTTGACAAGATGATTGAATTTTGTCGATTGTCGGAACTGCCTATTGCTCCTATTCTGAATTATGGAGGAGGATATTCTAAATATATTATTGATGAACATACTTTAGGTATGTCTTGTTTGTATTTAAAACAAATACGAGAAGGTTGCGTTGTTCGACCACTAAAAGAAACAATACACCAAAAAATAGGAAGAAAGATATTGAAAAGTATATCAATAGATTATTTAACAAGAAAAGGGAATACTACGGAGTTTCATTAATATGAAAAATCTATCTATTGTATGGGCTGTTTTAGTGTGGTTTTCTGATTTTGCTCCAAGAGCCAATAAATCAATCTGGATAAGAAGGTGGGAATTTATAGGAAACTTAGTTGATAACGTACAATCTAAAAAACTATCACCAAATCAAAAAAATTTTATTAAATTTTTAAAAACTAAAAGCGGATTAATATGAAAATAATATTTCTCGATTTTGACGGAGTCTTAAACAGTGTCCGGTCGGCACATGCCTTTGGTGGCTATCCTTGGAATATTAACCCAGAAAGCATCAAACAATTCGACCCGATAGCATTAACTACTATTCGAAATTTCTGTAACGATTATGATATTAAAATCGTGGTCTCTTCTACTTGGAGGAAATCTTTTTCTCCAGAAGATTTAGGAAAAGCTTTAGACCTTCCTATTATAGACAAAACTCCAGACTTTCACATGTCCCGCAGCAGAGGCTTAGAAATACAATCTTGGTTTGTAAACAATCCAGGAGAATACGAATATGCCATCATAGATGACGATTCTGACATGCTCGAAACTCAGTTAACGCGATTTATTCAAACAGACCCATATGAAGGATTTGGATGGAAGAATTTGATGCAACTATATTCACTGTTTAATATTCCCTATAGAAAGCGACTCAATACTAAACAGAGGATAAAATGAAAAAACCATGTATCGATTGTTGCGGAACGGGTCTTATTTATGAATTATCCTATCACATACCACCAAAAACAAGCAAAATCCAACTACTATTTTCTAAGTGGTTTCCAAGATATTTTTCTTGTTATCAGTATCCAAGTCAAGAATCGTTTAAACGTGTTAGATGTCCAGAATGTTTTGGATTAGGTTATACTGAACTTGCAGCGTGTTTTGAATTATATAGTGATTGTTTTTATTGTCCTTCTGTATCTCACTGTAGAGATAAATATTTATCAATAGAACAAAAACAACAAAAATTATTGAGGAACCAGACATGAAAATAGGTATTGTAGGGTCTCGAAGAAGAAATCTTCGCTGTGATTGGGCTAAAATTTATAGAGAATTTGAACAAATCTATCAGCCAGGAGATATGATAATCTCTGGCGGATGTTGGGCTGGTGGAGATAGATTTGCAGAAGAGATAGCTAAAAAACTTCAAATCCCAATTACTATCTATTATGCTGCCTGGTATAAATTAGGAAAACGGGCAGGGATGCTTCGTAATGGAACTATAGCAAAAGAATCTGATATTCTTATCGCATGTGTTGCTCTGGATAGAACTGGTGGGACTGAAGATACTATTAAAAAATTTAAACAATTTCATCCAGATGGAAAATTAATATTATGTTAACAATAATAAATTTTATGGTTATTCCTAATTACATATCTATACAACCAATGAATTGTTTAGAAGATTTCGAAAGAAATTTAAATTATTCATGAATTAAAAAAATGGAGAGGGGTCATAAAATGAGCTATCTTACAGAATTCCAAGACGGAACAAAATTTAGGGGTGGAGATTTGATTGATAGCAAATGGAATAAACAACCAAATAAACCTATTAAAAAGTTATCCTGTACTCTTTTTGGCATAACAAAAGAGCTCGAAGGATACCAGTCTTATAATTATTTAATGGAGAAAAAAACAAAAATCAAAAGCGGAGCTATTATTCAATCCAACATCCCAACCAGGATTTTTATCTTAGGAAAGAAAGATGAAAAAGTAGATATGTGGATTTTTGATTTAAAAACAAAAAAAATAGAATTTGAAACCACAATACTTGGTATGGAATATCAAAACGCTCCGACGACCGGATGGAGAAGCTAATATCAGTCAAATCCAATACACAGCTTCACTCGCAACTCAGTGTATACTGGGGGAACCTCTTCCCACCAAGTATCATCAATTTCTATTCCGGCAAATAAGGTTAGATTGTAAGATTTATTTTCTATATTGTCATCTATCGAAGCGTTATTCAATAAGAAAAATGAATTTATCTTTATAGCATCATTGTTGTCGGGAAATTTTTGTATACTATCAATCAAACTCTGAGCTCCTTCAAAAATAAAAATAGTAGAAATGAACGGAATTTTTTCGGCTGGAATTGAGTACATAGGAATTTCAAAAAAAGCAAAGTACTTATCCGTAACTGAATAATCCATAATCTGCCATTCACTGACATATCTATTATCTTTCTTCATAGAGCCCATCGATGAACTCTTCATTTTTTTAATCAGTCGGGCTTGTTCTTCTTTTTTTTTGATTATATCATTTTCAGAAGTATCACTTTTAACAAAAATAGTTCTGATTTTATGCTTGTTATTTTCATATTGCATGTTTTTTTACCTCTTTAAAAATATTAGAATTGGTTAGACTTAAAATAAGTTTCAATTTAACCGTCTTTTCTACAGTGTGATAAGTAGAATAAGGAGCGGATACGGGCTCGACTGTTTCGCTCAACAAATCTCCGCCGGAAGAATTGTCTTCATAAAGTTCTATAAAACTATCTCCTGTTAAATACTTTGTTACTAAAATTACAGGAGTCATGACTGTTAAACTTCCAGACACAATCAAACGATATTTATTTTCTCCTATCTTTATAAAATATTTACTTTTACTCCCACTTCCAACAGAAACAATACTTAAGTCCATATCCATAAAATTGTCTGTTGAAAAAATTTTTTTATAAGTCCCTTGTAAATTCGATATATCCGTTCCGAATCTTAATTGTTTAGTAGGAGAAAATCGTTGATAAATCAGTTCTTGAATCATAGTAATAGGGCTTTTCCATCCTATAAAAGCTACATTAGAAAACTGCGGATAACCAGCAAAAACTTGATGTATTGGATATTTACAGACTCCTCCATGAGCCGGGCTCAATAGATAATAATTTCCTCCAAATAAACGAGGATATGGAAGTCCTCCTTCATAAATTAATTCGCTTCCGCGATAAATCTGATAATTAAATGTAGTAAAGGTTCTGATAGTTGCATTTTCTTCTAAATTATAAAAAACATTCAAATCTCCGCTATCGACAACAATATCTGCCTTTATATAAGGCAACAAATCCTCTGATATATCTAAATCCACATATGTGGTATAGTTAACAATTTCTGGATATAATTCAGTAAAATTTACAATTATTTCTCCACCATAATCTAATCTATTTCCTCCAATCGCAAGAGACTGCCACGAAGTTTCGTAAATTTTATGGTTTAAGAAATAATTAGCAGGAACAATATCAGAAAATTTATTGATAATACTTGATGTTTTATTTTCAATATTTTGAGACTTTTCCCACATTTGAGAGATTTTATGTTTATTTTGTAGATATTTCATTATATTTTCTCCAATTATTAATCTTTAAATAAAAATTACCAGACAGGTCTCCTCCCGCAAAAGAAAAAACAGATACATAAACAAAAACATAAAACTCGTCATTTACTTTTCTAACAAAAGTATTTATAGCATTAATTACAGGAAGAATACCATAACTTTCTTTTGTAGGATTGAATACAACAATAAGCTGCAATTCGGAAGAATTCGACTCTTCCCAGTTTTCTAATTTAAAAATACCATAATAAGGAACAGCCATTGTTATGGTAATATTTTCTTCTATCAAATAAGCTTCTGTATATTCTTTATAATTTATACTTTTTATTTTAATATTTAAATTTGTTATCTTGTCTATATCAATATCGTTTTTTTGACATGCTTCCCACAAAGTACCAATTTTATTTTTTGTTGCTTCATAGTTTTTCATAATTAATCCTCTGAGTCTTCTACATATTCTCCAGTAGACAAATCAAGCTTTCTATAATATCTTATTGAGTTATATGTATGAACCACTGGTTCTTCTGGATAGCCATCGTCATTTAAAGGAACAACAGTACCGTCTTCCAGAGTAATTGAGGTTAATTTATCTATTTCTGTGGATGTCATTGTGTTATCTAATGTCAAGACAACTTGCATAGCATTTGCACTTATGTTTATTCCTTTTATTCTCAAAGGAAATCCATTTTGATTGACATAGATATTAGGCTGAGTTGTATTAACTATATTTATAGAATTCAATAACTGCAATTCATAAAACATATAACCATCAAGTGTCAATTTTATGCTTGCAGAGGTTTTTGGATATACCAACCCTGTCGCAAGCGTATTGATATTCATGTCTGTAAGATTGTTCGTAATTCTCTCACCACACAATTTTCGATACTCTACAGCAGCGACCGCTTTTGCATAATTAACATAATTATAACTATCGTTTCTTACACGATATAATCCATCTGTTTTATCTTCCCACCTTGCTATAGATTTATAAAATCCATTTTTACAAGAGACTTCTTTATACGGAGCTTGACCTATATAGTAATATCCTAACTCTCCATTACTATCTGCCAAATAACTGCGTTGAGAACCATATGTAGCTTTTGTTATTTTAAATAAATCTCCAGTAGTCGAACTTAAACTTGTTCCAACATAGGCAAATGGAGTTTCTTCAGGAAGAACAAAGCCATATTTGGTTGTAGAAACAAACCAAAAATATTCTTTCCCTGGTTCAAATTTAAATGTTCCGGCATTAACTTGCTCTGCTATATCTTCAAAAGATAATCCAAAATCAGGAGAAGGTTCCCATTCTACAGCGCCTCCATTATTAGCCGGAGGATTCTGTGTAACATTAATTCCCTCTACATAATATTCTCCCAAATCAATCATAACTCCTTTATAATCTTCATCTGACGCATCTGGAGTAGGATTGTATATTTCAATATCATCCAGCAATATATCATAAGGACTAATCTGAGAATTTAGAGATGTCAATGGCAAATTCTTAACCATTGCCTGTGTTTGAGAATCTTCTGTATCTTTACAGCTTACTTTTATTTTTTCTCCAGAACCCAAGCAATTTAATTGTTCTATTTTTCCACTGAAAATTTCCAGTCCCTGTAAATAAATAATGACAGAGTTTTTTGCCGTTATTTGTGAATATACTCCTGCCAAGGTATAATCCATATTGTCATGATTGCGAGTCAATTCAAATACAGCAGTATTGCGTTCATCAGCAAGCTGTGATACTTCGATTGATGACAATATTAAATCTCCGGCTGCCAAGGCAACTCCATCTAAAGTAATAGAAAAATCTTCTCTTTTAATAAGCACAGGAGTTGTATATGGACTTGTCAAAAATCTTAAATCAGACTGTATTTGACTAAACCCTTCTTTCAAGAACTGAAAATCAACATTAATTTTGTATCCAAATATTATACTCAAATAAGACTTAAATGTTTTATAGTACTCTTTTAAAAAATCAAAAGAAGAATTTATTTTTCCATAAGAAGCCTCATCAATAACAAATAATTCTCCATGATATTCATCAGTTCCTATATACGTCGTACGATAATCTTCTCTATTAATAACATTTAACATCTGACTTGAGTCAGACAAGTCAAACTCAGTTTGGGAAGACAAATCAGACAAATCAAATTTAACTACTTTTCCAGCATCCAAAGCAATATATCCTTTTTCCGTAGAAAAATTGATTGCCAAATCCTTAGCTTTATTTTGAGTCAAAACTTGATTATTATATGTAGGAATCGCATCATCTATATTAACTTTAATAATCTTAGCGGGAGTAGTATCAGTAACAATATATAACTGTCCGTTATGAATAAACTTTCCTTCATATTCTTTCACAAATCTAATATCTGAATTTAAATCAGTATGAATCAAACCACTAAACCAAACATTCGAATCTAAATATGCAAATCGATGCATAGAAAACCAAACATTAGAAATTATTGTACGAGAAATATAATTTAAAAAACTAATACCAGAATAAATATTTTGAAGTCCTTTTGACAATATGAATTTAATATCTGAGGGAATATGTGCTTTCTTTCCAACAACTCTAAAAATAATATCTGACACTATGTTCTCTATATATTGATTGTTTACAAAAAATGATAATGAGTCTATAGCTTGCGTATCAGTATTAAAAAATTTAATATTAGATGTCAAATGCTCTATACGAGTTGCATCTAACACATATCGAATATCGGATTCGATATTAAACTGTCCAACAAACATCGAATACGCAGACAATGAACATTTCATCAATCGATATGTTACATATTCTGGTTCATAATTCCACAAATCGACGGTATCAGAGGTCAAAGAATAATGATGCGTATGATGCATCATTCCTTGATTGTGATAACCGCCCTGACCCCAGGTTTCTATTTCTTCTCCTGTGTCTCCTGAAATTGTATGAGAATCAAATTCTCCTTTTGCATATATTCTTAATTCAGCAATAGCAAACCGCACACCATACCAATGTGTAGATTGTGTTTTTATCATATAATAACTATAACTATCATTATTTGCAATATCAAAAGTCTTAGTTTCTCCGGTTGTCCAAGTAAGACCAGTCTGAGTATCTAATACAGTCCAATTTGTTCCATCATTACTTCCCTCAAAATAAAAATCATACATCGTACTGCTATCTTTACATGTTAATTTATAGCGCTGTACTATTCGAGGAGCTGTTAATGACAAATAAAGAAACCTGACTGAATCTGCACCATTGTAAAATTTATCAGAATAATATGTAGACTCATTTTCGTCTATAGAATTACTTGCTGGATATAATTCATCTGGATAATATCCACCATGAGCTGTAATTCCGGTAACTTGTGCCAGAGTCCCAGTATCTAATTGGTCTCCAGTAGTTGGAATGGTATTTCCTATTTTTAAATATCTATCAGCATAAGCAGTAACATCTTCCCACCCTTTTGGAGCAGTTCCTGTATTTCTATATAAACAATGAGCATAGCCAGAAGGAGTAATATCACTACCTATTTTTTTGATAAAATTAAATGCCACGTTATCAACTTCCCAAGTATCGTGCGTTGACTCAGAACTAATTCCGATAACCGGATGTTTATGTATTTTTGCAGTATTTCCGTTTCCTTGGTCAGAATCAATTCCTAAACTGGTATAAGGGTCTGTATAAAAACTATAGTTATGAGAATGAATTGAAGAAATTCCACTACCTAACGTACTTGTTCCTAAACGAATATAATACCCATCTAAATTTAACGACTCCCATCCAATAGGAACATCGGCTACATCTATCATTAAAATAGCTCCAAGCGGGAAAATATACTCATCAGTAAGACTGTTTTTATAAAATAATCTATATTTAGAATGACGAGGAACTACTTCAGAAGAATCTAAAGCTCCAGAAACATAATGCTGATGGTCAATAAAAGTACTACATTCTTCATAATTATCGCCACAATTCCAATCATCACCAATAGACATATCTACATTCCCAGCAACACTATGGTTGTGTTCAGTTGTTCCTCCAGTTTGCAAAGGAGTAGCATCAAATTTAATAAACCTTCCGTCATATGCTGTTTCTTCAGTCCATCCAATACCAGGATTGGTTGATTCATCATCCCAAAAAATACAAAGCCCTTCCGGGATTTTTATTCCTTTAAAATTAATAACAGAATCTATTGTTTTTTGTATTGTCTGAAAAAATAAAATTATTGAATTTATCGTAGTTGAAAATGTCTCTATAGAAGATACACATTCATAACAGCCTATATCTGGAGCATCTCCTTCATAGTCTTCTATATATCCAGCAACCACAACTCCGGCATCTATACAGGGAGAATCGCTTTCTATTTCCGCAGAAGTAGCAGACACTAATTTTGGATTAGAAATTATATCACCAACTCCAGCACTAAATCCTAAAGTAGTGTTACCATAATAACAATTATATTGAGACGTAATAGAATCTGTTCCTCCATATTTCTCATATACTGTATTATTTCCCTTAAAAATACAATCCTTATGTTCTAATGTAATATTATAACCAGAAATTGCATGTTTACATCCCTGAATTGTAGACTTATAAATTTTTATATTAGCACTTTTAGCCGAATACCCTTGATAAAATGCTGCATAATTAGGATAATTGGAATTAGTTGAATATATTAATCCGCGAGCAAAAATAATAGACATAGAACCATCACTCCGAATTAAAGTATCAACCAATCCGACAACTATCGTTACGTCTAATACCGTAACCCCGCCAGCTTTAATTCTCCATAAATTTGTAGTTCCCGAAGTAGTAATTATTACTTTGGTATAATCTTCAGAATAAGATTTAATAGTAATATTATAATAAATATCTGCCAGAGACGTTTCTGTATAGGTTCCATCTAAACAAATAACAACATCTCCATTTGAAGTACAAGAAGAAATACCCTTTTTTATAGTTAGATATGGATTTTCTAAGCTACCGATTCCCGTAGTATCGTTTCCAGTTGGAGAAATATACCAATTTGCCATTTTAAGCTCCTACAACAAAATTACCATCTCTGTCTATTTGATAAATTATTTTATGATTGTTTCCAGCATTGTCATTCCACTGTAATCCTAAAATAAAATAATTAAATACAACACCTTTTACTTGTGCTTGAGTAAAAACAACTCTGCGCCTTTTTGTATATATCAAACGAATATTATTTTTCGTATCGAATTCGAATATTGGTTGTTTCTGCTGTTCCAAAAATAAATATTCCTGCAATGATTGATAACTACTAAAAATTAATCCATGTACCAAATCCACTATAAATGCTTTGTTTTTCTTTCCATCATCTAAAATGAAATATTTTAAATCATTGAATCTCTGTTTCACTTCTTCAAAATGATTATCCATATTATCTTTTCCAAATTGTGATAGATGGGTCTCATCTTTATATATTGCCAACCAAAAAAAACCAAATTCCTGCAAACATTTTTGTATTATATCGTTTTCCATTTGAATTCCCTCAATAAAGTGGTTTAATATTGTATTATGTTCCCACAAAAAACATTGAATTGTCTATTCTTTATTTTTTACTGCTCGTCCCACTGAACCGTAAGAGTTTTTTGATTTCCTGCTCCAGTAGGTGTAGAAATTGTCGAAGTTGTCTGAGCTACGATATATTTAGAATATCCAGCAGTAGTAAATTTAGTGGCAGTGCCTTCAGTAGACTCAATATCCAAAGCACTTCCTACAGAAGTTGGAATAGCCGAAACAGCAACAATCGAAGTAGTAACAACAGGAGTCGCGAAAGCTTGATTCGTTATTGCATTGATAACTTCTCCTGTTAACAATGTTCCTGCCGATTTCCAAATCTTCATATTACTCAGCTCTGTAAAAGAACCTCCTACCTTAACTCTAAAATACTTTTCATATGAATTTTCTCCAATCACGATAGGATAAGAAGAGGTATTCAGATTTGGAGCATCAGTACTTCCAAAATTAAGATTAGTTAAAGAATCAGTTACGCTTTCTCCAGCACCATTTGATTCGCTAAATGTAATTACTGCACTCATAGTTATTTTCCTCCTTTTTCAATATTTTGTTCTATTATCTTTTTAACTTAATGTCCAAGATGTAAAATCATAAAACAATCCACTCAATAAAAAAACTTTTGTCAAAACTGAAGTAGTTGATAAATTAGATACTACCCAAATATCTCCATTAAAGTCTATATCTATTTTTTTTGCATTTTCTACCAACGTTCCAGATTTTGTTAAACTGATAGTAGTGATATAACTTAAATCAGATTTTTGAATTATTACAATCTTTGTTGGACTTCCAGCAATCAAAAAATAAATATAATTAGAATCGGCAACAATATCCACTACTTTCTCTGTTATACCAGCAGGAAGATTAATCCATGTAGCTGTACTTGTCGTTGTTTTATGAATCTGTTTTGCTAAATAAATATCGTCTTCCATGCCTACATATAGATAATCTCCAGAAATATATAAGGAGGTTATCTCATCAACATCAAGTTCTATATCCACCAATTTTACATCGGGGGAGGAAGCTTCTACCTGATGAAGATGACAAAAATCACTTCTGCGCTTATAAGACAGCCAAAGATACGGGTCATCTAAACAAAGCGCTGTAATTTGTTTTTCTGGGCGATATTCGAATTTTGTATTCATATTTTCCTTATAAAATTAATTTGAACAATACTTTACAACAAAAACAGGAGATTCGCTTCCACCATATTGAAAACTTGCAGGAATAACTACCTTTAAGTTGCAATACAAAGTACCGGCAACAGACAGCGCTCCATTTTCATCGTTCAAATATAAAAAATGACCGTCTTCACTTCCTGCCAAATTACTTCCTACCCAATCAGCTCCTGGAGTAGCAGCAGTAGTCGTTATACCTTTTATCCACGAATTATCGGCATTATCATCTCCAAGACATTTTAAATCAATAGAATCCATATCTTCATCATCCCAAACTTCCAAAACTGGTTCGCTGGCAGTCGCGCCATCAAAATAAAATCCTAATACATATCGTTTATCTTTATTCCCCATGTTGTGAATTTCTTTTAATAAGTTTGCAGAAACATCAGCAAGAAAATATTTTGCCACCGTTACCGCAACCGTAGAAATTAAAGTTCCCGCTTGCGTTAGCTGTGTAGCCGATGGAATAACTTCTCCATCTTTTACAGTATCACTTCCAGCAGAAAAAATTAATGAATCGGTAGATAGCGCCATCAACGTCCAATCAATGCCAGATGACGGATAAGGAAAATCTTGTGTATCTGTGTTTACATATACACTTAATTGTGTTGACATAAATTTATTCCTCCATTTATTTGCTTTCTATAAAATTCTATCCAATAAATCCTATTAAAAGTTGTTTTCATATTTTTACCAACACCCGGCTCTAAAAATTATAGTACATTCTTGATAATCTGTTCTCAATCCTTCTGCATATTCTATTGCGCTTATTCTTTTTACATTATAAGTGTAGTAAGTAGACGCTGTTTTATTGATTGATAGTACATATGGTGTATTGAGCACAATTGATGATTCTAATGTATCAATCAGAGCTGTCAATGCTTCATAATTCGCAGCTACCAATACAAATTTAATTGTCAAATCCCACGAATTCTCACCTGCATCACTGATAACAGAACCTTTTCCTCTTAAATTAGTATGTTCAACGAACAATTTAGAAGAATGAGGATAATTTGCTGACTGTACCAATGGAAATGTATATACTAACGTACTGCCATTGGAAGCATATAATCGAAAATAAACTGGTATACTCATGTTATTTCTCCTTAATATTTCTCTATAATGTCTTCTACAGCTTTATACATAGGAGACCCAGGACTGGTCAGTCCTTTTTGAATTTCATTGTTCATTTCAGTTACTGATTTTTTTAAATCTTCTGTTGTTTTTACCTCTCCAGATAAATTTACATCTATCTTACATTCAAGAGCTAAAGTACTTTTCTTTTCCTGTGTAGATTTAGAAGTGCTGCCATCAACACCGCTCAAAGAAGATATTTTTTTATTTTTAGATGATTCTGCACCACTTGTTGTACCTCCACTGATTGAATATTTACTTATTAACGAAGTCAAAGAATCTAAACTGGAAGTATTTGTAGGCATAATCAAATTTCTCAGATAAGAATTATATTTATAAAATTCATTAGCTTGATAGGTTTTATATGTATCAGCAAATTCTGTTTTAAATACTTCCAACGCATCTTTATCAAGACCTTTTATTCCTCCCCATCTTCCCTGTAAAGCTCCGGCAATATCTATAGCAGTACTCTCTCCATATTTCTGAGCAACTTCATATATTTTCATTGCATCAGAAGATATTTTATTCTGATTTAATTTTTCTTTAGAAATCGCCATCTCCATATCTAACTTTCTTTTTAATTTATCACCTTCTTGGTCAATTAATCCAAGAGCATCATGAAGTCTCGCTTCTTGTTCTAATAGTGTTCTTTCAGATGCGCCTCTGATAGTTAACTTTTCCATTTCATTTTTAATTATTATTTCCGTCAATTTTATTTCCTCAGCCTTAGAAGCTTCACTGGCAGCTACTTCATCTTTTACCGCTTTAATGCCATCTAAACGAGCTTTGACTCTTTTATTTGTTTCAGCTCCTTGTTCTTTCTCTAATTCAATAAGTTCTTTTTGTTTTTTTTCGTAATCTGAATATAGTTTTTTTACCATCGGGTCTGATTTTAATAAATTACCCAAAAATCCACCGGCTTCTATCGGAGCAATATCATTGACCAATGACTGTATCTCATCTTCTAATTTTTCTCTTTTTGGCTGAAATTCTAATAATATTTCTCGTACTACCGACCGAGTAGTAAAAATTTTAAACGTCTCATCTAATTTCTTATTAGCAGCATCTATATCTTTTGTATCTATAGAAATTAAAATAGAGGAACTATTTTTTAATTTTTCAATTGCTTTAGTAATTGTATCTAACATCTGATTATTCGCTGGAGTAGAAGCTGCCTTAGAATACGATTCTCTTAATTTTAACAATTCTTTTAAATTTACAATTTCTGATTTTCCTTTTTCTATTTCAGTAGATTGTTGAGCATATTGTTTAGTCAATTCTGCTCGATATAAAGCATATTTATTTACTAAAGCTGCGAATCCAAGCACTAACGCATTAACAGCATCTATCTTAGCTTTAAACACGTCTGTGTTTGCTATAGCTGTAGTCAATAAATTCCACGAAGCTGTTAATTGTTTTTGTTTATAAGCAGTAGTTTCTGAAATAATTCCTAATGCTTTTTCTGCCTGTCCAGCAGAAGAAAGAGAAGCAATACGAGCTAATAATGCGTTGTTATAATTTTGCATCATAGCCAAAAACGAAGTCATCTGCCGTTTTGATGCTATACCTGTAGCAATATCTAATTTCTGTTTTTCTGTTAAAGTGCTCCACTTAGCAGCAACATCATCTAAAATATCTCCAGCATTTCTATAAGCACCAGTAACCTGATTTGTGGCTTTGCCAGTCGCATCCATATATATAGGAACTCTCGCAATCTGTTCAATTGTTTGCTTTCCAGTCGTCAAGATACGAGCATACATAAATTGCAAAGAGTTTCCTGCTTCACTTCCTGATTTCCTGGTTACTTCTATAATACCAGTAACATGACCAAGGAAAGAATCAATTGATATTCCTAACTGATTTGCTGTAGCCCCAGCTCTTTTTGTAGCATCTGCCAAATCTTGAGCCGTAACAGCGAACTGTCTTTCAACATTTATCCACTTATCAACTACGGATATACTATTCTCAACCGGAATAGCAAATCCTTCAACCGCAGCAGTCAAATTATCTACAGTTGTTTTTAAATCAGCCCCTAAAACATTTGCAGCTACCATTGCTATTCTGGTGAGTTGAATAGTTTCAGCCACTGTACGTCCTTGTTGTGCAAATATTTTTGCAGCTTCCATTGCTTCAGATGCAGAAGTTCCATAAGCTTGAGCTAAAGCAACTAAAGCAGTTTTCATATGAGTATATTCTTCGGCTGTTCCTTTTCCTACTATTTGAATATGAGCCAATGCTGTTTCCATTTCAATCAAAAATTTACCTTGGTCTTTAATCAAATTAAAAACCGCTTGCATAGCAGCGCGCATAGCCATCCAGACCGGAGCAACAATCAAGGCTCTTCGCATTGCTAAACCAAATTCATTCATAACAGATTTTGATTTGGTTATTTTTCCATTAACAACATCAGAAGCCTGTCCAATAGTATTAAAATCCTGAACCGTAGCATCATGTCTCGCAGAATCCCATTTAATGCTGTTTAGAGAAGTATCTACCTTATCAATGTCAGAAGTAACTTTCTCTGCACCAACAGATTGATAGATAATATTTATAAGATTATTAAAATTTGCCCCCAAAGCCATGATAGTCTCCTACGCTACTTTCTTTTTAGAAGAAGTACACATTAAATAAAGGTCTGGAGCTTTTTTATCTAAAGACTTGTTAGTCTTTTTAGGAGTAGATTCCTTCTTCCATTCCTTATAAGCGTCTTCATAAATAAAATCTGACAAAATTACCTTGTCTACTTCTTTCATTTCAATATCTATCAATATATCGTTATAAAAATAAAGATAATGTAAATACAAACTTTGAAGTCTCGTAAAATCTATCGAATTTCTGAATAAACAAATACCGTTAATCTCTTTTGCTGCAATAAAGAGATTCATCGAATTTGTTCTTTTAGCAATCTGTCTAATCAATTCTTCAGCCTTCATATTAAAAAGTATATTGGATAAGCATTGTTCTATAAGCAGCTTCAGCAATAAGTTTCTCATCCAGACAATTTCTAAATTCTTCAAATGTTGGAAAAGCCTTTTTCCAATCATCTCCTATTTTTATGTCTAATACTAAATAAGTCATTACTTGAGTAACATAATCAAATAATTTATTTTCAAGAGAATCAACCAATAAATTGCTCTTTTTAATAACCAATATTCGGATTTGTTCATCACATGCTACAATATTATTTCTATAAGTCATCAATATCGCTTTGTCTATTTTTGAAGAAAGTGCTTCTCCTAATTTCATATTATAACTTTTCTTTTCTTGTTCGAGTTTAGAAATTTGTTCTTCTAATTCTTGAATATCTATTCCTCGTTCCTTGTATAACAATTTCCAATCTTTTTCAAGTAAGATATCTTTATCTTTAAAAAGTTGAGCAAACTTTCTACTTCGCAAATCATTCAGTTCTTCACGTTCTATTCCGGTTAAAAGACGAACGCGATATAAAGTATCATTGTGTTTGAATTCTATCTTATTGTCTTTTATCATTTCTTCAAGCAAGCTCATATCATGGGAATTCATTAAATCTTGAAGCATCTTTTTCGCTTCTTCTTCTTTTAAAGGTTGTTTTATATTATTTTCCATTTTATTGCTCCTTACTTTGTTTGGTTACGGAAAGATGAATAGCTTCTTTTCCAAGCCCATACGCTACCAATAATGATTTTAAATTTCTCGATTTTTCATACAAAAGTTCTTTTATTTGCTGCTTTAAAATATCTCTATCTGAAATTGTTTCAAAGCGCTTCATGGCTTCTCCAACGGTAGCAATAGAATGGTCTTTTAGGATTTGTTCCAGATGGTCTAAAGTTATATTCAAATTTTTGTTTTCCATATTCTCCTCACAAAAAAAGCAGACAAAAAGCCATCGACTCAGTCAACGCTTCTAATCTGCTTATAAAATATATGAATAAATTATAGTTTTTCATTTTCCTCACCATACCAGTGTTAAAGGGAGAGCGCCAGGTTAGTTCCTGGGGCTCTCCTTTGATTCTTTATAAATCAGTTTCGTCTGTCGTAGCCAACCAATTATCAGATTCAAGAGTGTTGCTTTTTGTTTTAAAGTCTTCAATCTTATCTCCAGTATTCAAAGCAGTAGGAGACAAATCAGTAATTTTATATCCCATCGAAAATGTACTGTGGGTAGAGTCGGTAAATATTTTTACAATCAAAGAAATATCAGAAGATAGATTCCGCGAATCTATAAGAGGATAAACAGAAGTATCTCTCAATATTTCTTCAATAGTGAAATCATCCATTGTATCGCCCAAAGTAACAGTAACAGTTTTTGATTTTACTGAAGTAGAAACTATTTCAGCATTTCCTATTTCTGAAAAATCTGCTCTATCGAATTTAATATCGATTCCAACACTCTGAAGTCGATATATTTTCTGAGCAGAGCCAGAACCAACCTTTAAATAAATTTCAGTACAGTTGGCATATAAAGCTGCTGCATCTGAATCATTGTCCGTCCACAGTGTAGTATATGCTGTTGCTGTTGGGAAAAAAACCTTTATCGTATCAGCTGCCAAACAAGTTTTTACAGTAACCAATTTTGTAGAATTACTATAGCTCCAAGTATCATTTCCTGCAAGAGCATCTTCTACAAGTTCTGTAGCAACTCCAGCTCGAACTCTCACAACCCTCAAAATATAATCTCCAGCAGCATATAAAATCGGGTCAGGAGTACATGTAACTGTCTTATCTCCAGGAGAAGAAACCGTTGCAGTAACATATGAAAAATATTTTCCTACACCAGCAGCTTCAATAATTTTATAATCTTCTCCAACCAAATCCCATGTTCTTTCAACAATAGCATCGGGATTAGCAATATTTATAGAAAATCCACTCACCCTCAATTTAGGGAACCAAATAGTACCTCTGAATGTATTTGCTTCGTCAGTAAGATACGCAGTTATTTCAGAAAAAGAAGATTTCAAATCGTCTAAATCAACAATCGTACTCTCTCCTGAGCCGGGATTGTCCATTCCAGCTAATCGTCTAAAAAAACTTAAATTACCATATTCATACTGGGTAGCTTTATAAGCAAATGAAGGTCTATCTTTCTTAACCGCCATCTTTCCATCTCTACCCATTTCATACAGCTTGGTCTGATTTAATTTCTGGTCGCCAGATACATCCTGTAACCTATCAATCTGTTCAGGAACAGCACTACCATTCCAAGGAAAAATACGCAACTTCGTTGCTTTTGAGTGAATCATCGTTCAGTCCTCCTATGACTAATTAATGATATGTATATTTTTTCTCTTCTTAGAAAAAATATTATCTGTCTTTACAATGCCAAAATTTAACCGTGATTAGCTTTACATGTTCCTTCTATTTTGGCAATTCTTTCTCCATGTATGTCTATCTTATTCTCTATCCTCAACAAAGTATCCTTTTGTTCTTTCTGATTTTTTTCTATATGAGCCATATCATTGAATTTTACTACCAACCAAATAGCAGCATTAAATCCTGCGAGTATAAGAGTCGTTCCACTGAAAATAACCGACCAAAAATCCATATTAACTCCTCCTTATTGATTACGACAATGCAACCAATACTTCTACAGTAATCAAATGTCTATATTTGTCTATCTGAGACAAATTTGAAATTCCTTCAAGTTCTTTTTTGTTCTCAATGACCCTAACAATGTTTACTCTTCCGGCTTTTACTTTGGCAGCTGTGTATACTCCAGAAACTTGACTGACAGTGTATGTATAATAATCTATACCAGATTGAATGTTGGATAATAACCAATCTTTTAAATCTATTCTTTGTCCATCATCAGAAGCAAAAATTCTAAATGCTATAAGGTGTTTTTTCTCAAATATCGAACTTCCCAATTCTAATCTTTTTTGATTAGATTCTCTAATTTCATTAATCAAAATAACAGGAGTAACTCCATCATATACAGCAGCAAATGCTTGTTCTACTCTAATACCAGACCAATGGTCAGTTATAAGTTGTGCTGTAATAAAATCCTGATATGAAGCTTCAACTGACCTGGTTTCTCTATATGTTCCCATATTATACCTTCTTTAATTTTTGAATTTCAGATTCTATAAATCCTTTTATCTCAGTTTCAATAGTATTTACTAAAACAGAAGTTGAAATCGAAATATAATTTAATCCTTCAATTGGCTTAGTGGCTTTGAAAGTAAATTTTTTTCCATCAACATTTCCACCTTTGTCCCAGTTACCCTGTCTAAAAGACTTCGTATCAGGATTTGGAGTTCCCGGAGCAAAAATACCATATGGAACCAAATTACCATGATAAGGAACATATCCTCCAGCATCTAAAACATTCCAATAAGGAGCATTAATATTCATCTCATCTATATTTCCAATTCCGAATATCACAGAACTTGGCATACAATCTAACATATTATATTTGATACTATTTTCGAGAAGATGAGTTCCTAAATCTGGACGCTTTCTTCCAGCTGCAATTAATGTTACCATTTTTAAAACTGCTGCTTCAGACCAACTCTCCATCTTTTTAGTCATATCTATGTAAAACATCCGCATCATGTTCTTCATAAATAATTCTGCGTTCTTTACTCCTCTTCTATCAGTTGTAACTTTTATAGAAAACATATTATGCCCTTGTAGCAACTACAATGATATAATCCCTTTCCGTCCTAATCTGAAAGCCCTTGGATGCTGACTTATAAGTAATATATTCTACTTCGTCGATTAAAATTTTTCTTGCACATTCAAACAATCCTTTATAAATCTTTGGAGCAATTATTTTCTTACTTCCAGTAGGAATACTGCCGTAAAACTCATATGCTAAAGAACCGAATGAAGCATCGGATACTATCGCTTCTACTGGAATAACACTATTTAAAGTTTCTTGTGTATTTTTTTTATATGGGTCTAAAACTACAGCAGTTCCTGTATAAACAAAAATCTTTGTAAGTTCGCCTTGGTCTTTTAAGAATCTAAAGAGGTCTATTTTATTTTTCATGTTTTACTCTTCGCTGGGTGTCCAGGCGTCCGGTGTGGATTCAAAAGGATGATAATCAAACACACCATATCTCGTTCTATAAGTTTCTACTATTCTCTTTATTCTGACTTCTTTTGATTCTTTCTCGGTAAAATTTATAGAAATATCTGGAGTGTGATAATTGGCTATTCCTCCATCAATCAAAATAGAAGCAATCATGGCTATCATTCTTTGCTGTCGAACAGTAGTGGCTATTGCTCCATATAAAATTACATCTCCTGAGCCGATTAAAAAATCTCCATACTTGAATACACTGATGTGGTACAATGACGATTTAATAAATCCTTCAAGTTCATCGTCAGAATACTTCTTATATGCAGAATAACGAAACTCAAGAACATCCCCAACTGCCAATGTTCCAGTTACAGTTACTTTGTTTGTATCAGTGCTAAAAGAATAATTTCCGCTCGTAAATAAAGTTCCATTCTTATAAACTAACAGTGTAGCGGAAGAAATATTTGCTTCAGATAAAGTAAATACTTTACTGGACAGATATTCATGTATTTCTGGTGCACATTTTACCAGATTGTCTTGTATCAAATCACGGACTAAAGGAATTATAGTGGTCATTCTTTATCACCTTCTATAATAAAATTTCTTTTTCTATCTTGTTGCCTACAAAGAAGCACTTCTGCTCCTCGGTCTCCAGCAAATCTAAAACCTATTCCCAATAAAATTTTATAAGCTGCGCTGTTCTTGCGAATTTTTATATACCAATGTCTCCAGCCCTCTTCGTAAAAAAATCCAATCAGCAACTTCCTTAGTGCCTGAGCATCTGCATACAAGAATTTAAGATATTTTCTATCCGATTTATCAGCCAACCCATAAGTAATAACAATTCCTTTGTTTTCATATTTATAACACCGCTCTCCGCGCCTTAATAGTTTTTCATAATATCTGAGGACTTTTATATCCTTTAAAAATAACCTATCTCTATCTTTAGTAATATAAAAAATATTATCATTATCCCTTAAATCAGTAGTCAATACATCATTTATGAAGTTTTGTTTAATCAGTCTTTGTATCATTTTTATCCTTTCATTATATTTTTAATAATTGGGACGGGGGATTTCTCCCCCATCTGTCTTATCTTTAATTAAGTTTTTAAAATATTCTGTCCAATATTCTCAACTTTTAATTTTTGAGCGCAAGATAAACATCTAACCGCTCTTCTCCCAATTTCAATTCCACACTCTACACAATAATATTTTTTCATAGTATTTTTGGGAGGGGAATTGCTTCCCCTCTTTCTATGTTTTCAAACTTTAGTTAGCAACCTCAGATACCCACGAGCTTCCGCGATAGAACCCGGCAAGTCCGTATATATTTCTAACTGCTACTGCTATTGATTCAAATCCAACCACACCTATAGCAGGAAGCCTGGTAGCTCCAACTGGCATAATTGCGGGAGTTTGAATTATAGCTCTATTTATCTGACCATCAATATTTCCACCTAAAATCTGAATAGGAGTCAACTTACGTCTCATAAACACGCCAGGTTTTCCCATTTCAGTATTCAGCGCAACAAGAATAGCTTTATTTGTATTTAAAAGCGGAACCTCTACTAACTGACCTACAGTTCTATCAGCAGTAGCATGACGAAATACAGTACCACTCACACGGATTATCTGAATGTTAAGGCTATCCAGAGCATCTTTCAGTGAATGATATTTATTCTCATCATAATCCCACAGCGCTATATCAGATTCTACTTGCGAACCGACAAGCAATACATAGTTATCGCCATAATCTTTAACCGCGTCCCTCATTTCTAACAAATCAGGATAACGGAATTTAGTCTGCCCGGATTCAAGAAGCTGACGATGGGTAGCGTCGTTGATGATTGCAGCATCATGAACGAGAATAACTTTCTTAATTTCTTCTGCGTTCAAAGACCTATTAATCTGCACATTTTTGTTAGCCATAACATCATATTTCGCTTTCAGCAAATCAGTAAAAGCAACATAAAATTCCTGAGACATATTGTCAACGAACGTCGCCTGTACGGGAGTTGCCGGAGTAACCTGAATAGACTGAACTGCACCGGAAGCATCAATATAAAATACTTTTTTGTCAGTCAGCAAAGCATCAAACGTATACGCATCTTCTCCAGCGTCTACAGTCTGAGGTTCGCAAAGAGCTTCAACCACTTTAGGATAAGGACGGAGCGGGTCAAGAGGTTCGCCGATTATCCGGGCTACAGCAGCATAAATCTGACCTGTAGTCAACATAGCTTTAATTTCTTCAGTAGCTTTAATCATTTCTTCTTTTGTTAATTTTGCCATTTTTAATATCCTCCTATTAGAATATTGGCATTTAGCAGCCTTATCAGTTTGACTGCTTATTTCTTATCTAAACTTTTTCTCTTCTCTTCTAATGTTGATGCAACTACTTTATCCAGAAAAGACTTTGGTTCTGATTCTTGTTCTTCTCCATCTGAATTTTCAGTAGATACAATCATTTTCGAAGGTTTTACTTCTTTAGCTTTAAGTGTTTCTATCTCTTGCTTCGAAGAAGCAAGTTCTTTGTTCAGTTTTTCTACTTCTTTATCTTTTATTGTAGAAGCAGAAACCGCTTGTTCATATTGTTCGCTTGTATACAATCTTTTTCCATCTAAAACCTGAACTGTTACCGACTTCCCAAATTCATTTTCGGTGGTAGAAACTATCTTCCCTTTTGTGGTTTCTACAGCAGAATAATCTTTATCACCTATATTTCTAACCAAAGTTTCAGTATAATCATAAACGGTGGTTAGTGTGCTTTTACTTGTTCCAGCTTTTGCAGCTTCAATTACCTTTTCATTGGTTTCTGTTTTAGCTTCAATAGGTTTATTTTTTTCTATTTCAGCTTTTACCATAGCATCAAGTTGAACCTGCGTATATTTCAACATCTTACTTTCATTGGTACTATTAGATTCCGATTCTTCAACTTCTTCATGACCATCTTTAAAAGTCTTAACTGTTTTACATTCTGCTTTATATTGACTGTCAAGCGCTCCATCTTCTCCAACAGTTTCTATATTTTGACTGATATAATAAGTAACAACCTTAACTGGCTTTTCTTTATCACAAGGGCAATTAATAATATCAGCTTTAATTGGTTCTTCTGTTGGTTTGGTTTCTTTGTTTTCTACAGCCGGAACAGCTGGCGTAGAAGTATTTTTTAAATTCCACGCTATAATTGAAGTTTTAACATCTTCAATCTTAGCACCAATAAATTCCTTCGCAAACTTCATTTCTTCATCAGTTCCTTCTACAAGTTTCAAACTTTCTTCGGTTACTTCATTTACTGTGCTGGCTTCTACTTTAGATAAAAATTCTACAAATTTCATTTTTTCTTTACCCTCCTCACATGTGCACACTGCACATTTTTTACATTTTAAATTATCCATATACTGTTCTGCATATATGATTTCTGGATTCAAATCTTCTACAAAAGTAGCGATATTTAACTTTTTATCTTTGTCTATTTCTGCCTGAGAAGCGAGTAAATTTAAAACTCTGGCTTTTGGACATGCCGGACGTTCCGTAAGTAACAATCCACACCCAGAACAGGTCATTTCTGTTACTTCATAAGTTCCGTCGCCAACACGCACCAATACGTCTTCTCCAGTAGCAGTGTATCGAAATAACTCAAACGAAACAAAAAGCTTTTTGTCTGAGAATAATTTTTTTACTTTTTCAAAATCTTCTTTAAATGCTTCTTTAAACAGACAACCATATACGACCATAAAATTATCTTCAATCTCTCCATCAAGAATAAATCCACAAATATGATGAGCTCCTAAGTGGTCAAAATTTATCTGATTTCCAGCAAAACTTTTCTGACCTCTTTTGGCAACTTCTTTTTTAACGCGAATTTTATTTCTATTTGGAACATCACATTCTGCATAAATAGTCTTAAAAAAAGCAAGACTTCTATTAGGATATTCAATTCCTTTTTTTTCAACCAGAGCAATTAATTTCTTTTCTTCTTTGTCTCCGGCTTCTAAAAAAGTAGTAGAACTTCCTAAAGTATAATCTACCAATGCCTGTCCAAATAATTTATCATAGTCCATAATAAAAGCCTCCAAAATTACTTATTCTTTCTTTTTCTATTGACAACAAACCATGCGGTTCTAAAACTAACAGCTTCTTTATTTTCTTTTCCTGCATTTCTTTTATATGTATCATTAAAAACTCTCATCCACAGTTGTTGTAATTTCTTACTTAGCTTTTTAACCGCCGGAGGCAAATCTATCAACGAATTATATGGCGCGGTTATTATTTCAGAAGCCTCAACATTTCCTTTACCTTCTTGATTTACGTTTAAACCGCAAGATGGACATTTCACACTTCCCATCGAGACTTCTGGTTCTGTTGCATAGTCAAAGGACTCATTACATCTTTCACAACGAACAGATGCTTTCATCTTATTTTTTTCATTGTTTTTTTCTTCCTGCTTTTTTGTTACTGGAACTTTTTTAGATGGAACAGATGTCTTGCTATTTGGAATAACAGTTTCCGATTCCTCTCCCGGACGAGGAAATTGCTGCTGTACCTGAATAAGATGAGGAGCAAATAAATCTTCGTCTCCAGAATCCAATTCCTGCTTTCTTCTTTCCTTTTCAATCTTCGGGTCTAAACCCAATGCTTCTTGATATGTCTTTATAGAAGAAGCTCCATAAGCAAACGACTGTCTTATAGCATCGAGGATTGTTTGAATATTTAATTTTAAAGGAGTGTTGGTTACTAATATTTCATTATTTTTGCTAAAATATTTTTTATGAGAGCCAATATTTTTTTCTATGATTATTTCAACAAGTTCGTGAATAATTGATTTGAAATCTCGAACACCTGCATTAACTCCGGCAATATATGGTTTGGGATTCAAAACTTCTTCTTTTCTACTATCTCCAACTCCCTGAACCACGCTAATGAAACCGAGAGAAGAAATTATTGCCCGTTCGCCAGTTTCTGTCAAATCCCTACTAAAAATATTTCTAATATCAGGAATTATATGTTGCAAATTTGTATCATATGGCGCAGCATACATTGGATTTTCTTTAGCATTGCTTTTATAGTCAGCCAACCAAGTTTTAAATCCAGAAACAAGTGGAGCCAAATCAGTGTCGTCATATGTAACTCCAGCGCGGGATTGTTCATTGTTTCCTTTTGTCAAAAACAATAAATAAGGTAACATCTTTTTTAAAACATCTTCTCCTTTTTCTTTCAATAAATCCAAACCAAGAAAATTTCTCAAAACACCTATCATAACCAAATAAGGCACTGGATATTTAACATGCCAGCGAGAAAATGGTTTTTGAATAATCACTGTATTTTCATCTGTATCTTTTAGAGGAATTTCTTCATTCTTGTCAAGAAAATAAGAAAAATCTCCTAACTTTACAATAGCACTGTCTCCGCTCTTTACATAAACAGAAGCACCATCTACAAAATAAACTGTCTGAGGCAAAAGAATTCCTTCAACTTCTGTCCAATCAGTCGCCTGTAAAATACAAAGAGAAGAACCCTTCCATCTCTCAATAAAATATTCTTTCGATAAAGCGTTTATTCCTGTAGGAACCTTCCCCCTGTGATTCTTATTCAAAGAAGACAGCCATTTATTCAATACCCTATCTAACTCTTGATTCTTTGTCTCGATTTTATAAGTTGGTTCAGATGCAGAATCAATAGAAAAATTAAGGATAACATTTATCAATCCGGTAGTATCACTTGCAAGCATGTTCTTAATCGACTTGCAACGTGCGTGATATGTCGAAGGAACTTTAATATCTCCCCCAAGAGACATATAATTTAAAATTTGAAGCCAACTATTTATGTCGGTAAGTTCTGCCATTTTAAGCTCCGATTGGTACGTTTATTTTATTTGTATAAAATTCTGTCCAATAAGTTCTATTCTTATTTGCTTTTAGATTGCAAATTTTACAAGTATATGTTTTTAAAGTTCTTCCATCCTTATAATTTGGATGATTAACTGGATTTTTTAAAAATACTTTCATAGCACAAGAAGCACAATGTCCAGATGTATTTCTTCTTGATATTTCTCTATAACAGACATTACAAAATTTCTTTATGACCATATGCCGAGAGAAGTCTTTTTTGGCTTGGCTTCTTTTGTTAAAAGTGGCATCTGTTCTGTTAACCACTCTAAAATCGCGAAAACTTGCATACATTGTACTAAATGGTCTTCACCATTACGAGAATCAAACATCACTTTATTCTGACTAACGATTTGCAAATAATCAGAAAACTGTTCATCAAACTTTATAAAATTATCCGGTATAATAAATTGTTTATCAAAAAATAAAGTCCTTAATCTCTGAACTGCAAAAATCAATGTATGTTCTTCTTCTGGAATTGGCTTTCCATTTCCATCTACCGCGAGTTTCTTTGGGTCTTTTTCATCTTTCTTAAATCCAACAACAATGTTTTCATTAAAAGCACACCAAATAACTCTCTTCAAAATTTTATCGTCAATAACCAAATCCAATTTTTCACTAAGCTGCCTATAAATTGGAGCCCCCATAATCGTAGCATCCACGGCAATAAAGTTTGCTCCAACTTTATTAAAAAGCCAAATCATCAATTCGGCGTTTTCTTTGTCGTCCAATTTCCAGGTCGTAATGTTATAAACAAGTTGGTAACGACCATTTACTTTAAAAGTAATTCCTATTTCAGTAGCAGCAGCATTGCCTCCAATATCAGCATGAATATATGTTCTTTCTGCACTTTTATGAGAATCAACAATTAATTCACTCTTAAATCGAGGATAATTTTCTTTCGTAATCTCAAAAGCTTTTATTGCTTTGTCCGTTTGATAATTTGCTCGGACACGCTCCATGTCGAACGCACCCTCAGCACCTTCTACCAATTCTGCTGAGACATTAACTTTATAACAAACCGTATTTGTTCCACCATATTGACGCTCTCTTTCTTCTCTTGTCGCAGCGTTCCAATATGGGCTCGCATATTGTGGCAATCTTAAAATTTGTTTTTGTTTTCGAGCGTCTTTCAAAATTTTTCCTAAAGGAGAGACTTTTGTTACTAACGGAATTCCAACCAAAACTTCAGCACATCCTTTTTCTCCAATAGCATCAATCTTTTTATTAAAAGCTGCTTCTGTCTCTGCCTGAATTTCGTCCGTAAAATTAAAATCTGTGTGATGCCCCCACCAGTTAGTTCCTGGGTCTTTGCCTTTTATTGTCTCGTTTATACCATAGAAAATATTACCATTCTTGGTTTCTATTTTATATTCTGGAGACCCTTTGATTGCTTCTTTATATTGTTTAAAAAAACTATGTGATGTAAAAAAACTTCTTATTACATCCATAACCTTAGACATATGTTTTTCGTCATATGCAGAAAAGGTCATTTCTTTTCCAGAATAATAAACCATCTTTAAAATTATATTTCCAACTAAAGCAATAAATGTCTTGCCTAATTTACGGGCAAGAATAATGTACTTCGTTCCAAGTTTGACTCGACGCTGAAAATTCTCAAAGTCATCCAATCTATCATCATCTTCTAACACACCATCAAGAGCGAGAAATGGTCTTTGATATGGACGAACTTTCAAACACTCTCCAGCCTCATCCCAATCTCGCATTGCTCCTTGGGGATATAAACTTTCGAGCATACATTTTGGATTATAAAAACAAGAAATATAAAACAACTCCTCATCTGTAACGTTCTTTTTTATCATTATAGTTCAGGATTGTGAATTTCTATTTTAAATGATTTCAACATCCATTCCAACAAATCCATTGTGATATTTAAATACCTACACGCTTGCGCGGGAGTAATTATACGATTACTCAAATCAGAAAAAATTTCTTTATTAAAAAGAAATCCTCCGGCAATATACCAGGGATGTTTTACGATTTCGTCTTTCTCTTTATCAATTCTTCTTCTTATAAGAGAAAACTCTAAACAATGAGGGCACTGAAAATCAAAATTTGCCCGATTTTCTGCATCGTTAACATAAGCATGAAATCGCTGCATGATGTTGTTGTGAATCTTTACATAGTCGGCGAGTTCTTTATCTTCCTCTTGCTTGGTCATCCCCAACAATGCTTTGAGTTTTGCAATCTGGTCATTATTACTTCTCAAAGTGTCGAGGGTGTTATTGTGAATTATTGAACTTCCTCCATCAGAAGCTGTTTGATTGTCGTTAAGATATTTTTTTATCCTTAAATTGGTAATTTCTAAATATATCAAATCATAAAGAGTACGCCTATCCGAACTTGACTCTATTTCATACTCGGCAGTATATTGATTATAAATTGTCTTAGCAATATCCAATTCTTCAGGATTAACCTGCGAGGACAATTCTCCTTCAAGTTTTTTTTCTTCTAATTTTTTTATAGCTGCAACTTCCAGTTCCTCCGGCGAAGCATTTTTATACTGCGTCAGATTTTTCATCTTGGAAATTATTTTTTCTATTTCAGGATTCATTTACAATTTCCTTTCTTTCCCAATCAAACTCTACTTCCCAATTACACAAAATTATTGTAAAAAATTTTCCTTTCCTACTTCCTCCCCAACCCAAAGCAATAAAATAATTATGATGTGGAACGAGCCTTGGACGAAAAGTTGTTTTCATAAACACGACCAATGTAAAAAAATAAAATATGAACTATCTATAAAACAAAAAAGCCCAAGACAAAGAAACCTGGTCTCCGAAACTTTAGATTTCGATTTACCAGGTATCAATAGCTTGAGCTTTAGGTATTACTTGCGAGCTGCACCCGAATACTCAGTAACAGCTCATTGCCCGATTCACGGGGTATCTAAAACAAAATGGTATCCGACAATAATTATACGCCGGAATAAATCGACAGCGGGTTCGCGGATTACACGCGATAATCTTTCGTAGAACCGTCGCTGGTTCTCGTATTAGCGCCTATACGCTCCGCCAAATTTAAATAACCTTCTTCGAGCTTTCCGCTTACGCGCGGTAGAAATCAAAAAAGGATAAAATATCGGTCTAACAGTTGACTGAGTTTCGAAGTCTCAGTTGGTCTATTTCTGCCGACCCTAATGGCTACTCAGCTTACCCTCCGTTGCAACGGGATAGACCAGGCTCACCTTTTGCGATTTTAAATAGGCGGTCTCTAACTCTTCCGGGAAAGGAAGATTAGACCGCTTTTGTTTTGATGCAGCAAACCCTTCTCGTCAACTAAAGCAGAGACGCGAGGCGACTCCTTATCAGTCGATAAGAAGAGAAGCGCTTAACATCCTCTCTCAGAATATCCACCCGAAGTCGGTTTGAACCAAGGGTTTCTTTCCACAAACGATGTTTTTTTCCACATAAAAATCTCCCAGGTAAATAAATTTTAAAACAATAAGATTGGGATATTTAGATGACCTCTTGTTTTTTACTTTGACAGCCGGATTTCTCAGGGCTGTTTCGCTTAATATGTGGTTAAGACCACAACCTTTGTCATATATCCCTATACACTGTAAGTATGCCCGAAAATTGCTATTTTTGCAAGTTTATTTTTTTCTATAACATAAGTAATAATAACTACTTATAAAATCAGCATAAAATATATTTAAAATATCCTTTAATTTGTTCCTGCGGAGCCCTGAATTTTAAGAAAAGAAAAAGAAAGAACCAAAGAAAAAGAAAAGAATTATATGTATCTATATGCTGTTTATATATAATATACTACTTCGTAGAACTCAAACCCTAAATAAACAGGGTTCGAGTTCGGCTTATTTATTTATGATTAACAGCAAAAACAAACCATTTATCTTTATTATAACTCATTTATATTCAATTATTTATGCTTGATTTGTCTGACAGAATTAGACCCACCTACCCTCATTTCCAATTTATTTATAGTTAGATTCAAATCTAACATTATCTAAGTAGCTACATTGTAACATGTTGGGTTTAGTTAGATTCATTATCTTGTTTTAATGGTGGAAAAAAGTCAAGTTAGATTCTCAATCTAACCTATTTAACTATTTTATTTTCAACATGTTAGATTTGTTAGATTCTCGATTAATTCATAAATAAATAATTTCGTTAAAGATAATACAATAAATCTATATAAATGCTTTAAATACAATGAGTTGGGTTTAGTTAGATTGTTCGATTTTAATTCATAAATAAATAATTTAATGCCCGAAACACCATTTCATAAATAAATTGGAAATCATTTTATAAATAAACAGATAAATAAATTATCATTTATTTATAAAACCAGGCAAATTTATGTTAGATTCAAATCTAACATTATCTAACTCATTGCGAGACTAATCGGTTAGGTCTTGTTAGATTCTCGATTAATACAGTTAGCCAGTAATTTAAGCTAAAATAACCCAGATACATTATTTATAAGAGCTACAGGCAGCAGGTTTCTCGGTCAGGCTCCCATAAACAAAGAATAAGACGTCCATAATGCTAAAAATAACCCTCCGGGAATATACAGAAAAGAAGGAAGATAAAATATAGATATAAAACAATGCAGGACAGGTGGATGATAGATATTTATTTATAAGATGACGAGCACGAAAAATATATCGTTGGAAAAACACCGTAGTAGTTCCGTGAAAAAACCCGGCGCGCTTGCTAAAAGTTACCTGCCGGGATAGGGTAAGTCTTTGTATTGTATAGGGTTATAAAAAAAAGAGGCTGTCTTCATTTCATAAATAAATAGCAATTTATTAGTATAATGGCAGGTGCGCAAAACGCGCCTTTCTTTTGGAAAGCATAACAAACTTTTTACAAGTTTAACATAAATTAATTATACTCTGCTGTTCTCTTGTTTGTATGTATCCTGTCCGGCTTCCTTTCCCTTCGTTTATCCTTTTTCTTATTGTGTTATTATAGGCAAGAAAAAAGGCGCTGTCCTTGTGTATCTTGGAAGCGCCTTTCCCGGCTGTCTTGTGCTTTTACTTATGAAAGAAGTTTACTTGTACTTTCTCATACTTTCCTAAAATCGAAGTTTCCCCTTCAAACGTGGTTATGCGATGCCCGGATTTTAAAGTCTCTGTCCTTGTGGTTATGCGCTCCACGTTGTGAAAGTTGACAGTTAAAGAGCGGTAAGTGTCTTCTTTGTTAGCATACTCTAAAACGTTGGCTTCTTTTACTTTCCCCTTTCCATAGTCTTTGAGTGTTTTTATAGGTGTTTTCATTGTATCCCCTTTCTTTTGCCTGTTTATAATCCCATTCTCCTGTCAATTAAAGTATAGCATATTTTAAGCTTTTGTCAAGTCAAAACAACAAAAAAGCCGGGAAAGGGGATTCCCGGCTTTTGTCCGCTATGCTGTAAAATAGCGCTCTGTTATACTTCGTTTTCTTTGTATCTTTCAAGGTATGGAGTGACAGCGGAAACGGCTTTCAAGTCCATGCTTTCAAAGGCTTCCAGCGCCTTTCCTATAACACAAGAAGCTTGACAGCGCGCGCTTTGTATAAAACTGGAATTATCCCTTTTGGCTGTCTCTTTGTCAAAGTCCGTAATTGTATCTTTTAATTTATCATACAGCGCTTTTACTTGTACAAAGTCTTTCCCCTCTTCACTGTCAAGCTTTGTTTCAAAGTCAATTCTTTCTTGTACCTTGTCAAGAAAATCCTGTACTGTTGTAAAGTAAAATAATTCAAAAGTCTTGTCTCTTTCCCCGTTTTCCCAAGTATTGAGAATAGTTTTTTTCCCGCTTCCATAATCCGGCTGTTTTTCTGTATACGCATGAAACCCGGCGCGCTGGAGCGCTTTCGTTAAGAAAGACAAGCGCTTGTATTTTGTACACTGTTTCCCGGCTTCGAGCATTTTCTTTAGTCTTTCAATACGTTTATTCATGCTTTCCCCTTTCCTTTCTCTTATTGTGGAAAATCTACTTTTTCAAGATGACTTTCAAGCGCGTTCGGCGCTGTATTAAGCAGCTGGAGACTTTCTTTTTGCAAAACATAGTCAATCAATTGTTTTTTGTCTTCTTCTGTTACTGTCAAGGCTGTCAAGGTTTTTTCACTGTACCGGGAAGCTTCTTTTATAAGTTTTTTTATCCCGGAAAAAACAAGGAAACTTTCTGTTGTGTATCCCAAAGGAAAGAAGCTGTCCGGCGCGCGTTTTGTTTGTGTTATTGGAGTAACAGAAAGATAAAATCCGCGCGCGCTTCTTTGTCCAGATAAATAAGAAAGTCCGCCTTCCGTGTAGTATACTTCGATTTTCAAAAACTTTGTCTCTTCTTCCGGCTGGCTGGCGCTTCTTGTAAGTTGTAACAGCTCAATAACCTTTCCGCGTTTCATGTTTTCCCCTTTCTTTTGTGTTTCAGTTTATCCAGATAAATTTTCCGTAATACGGGAAAAAGTTACCGTCCCGGAAAATCTCAAAACGTAAGCTTTTATCTTTCGCGCTGTACAAAGTCAAAGAAGCCGGATTATACGCATTGCCTAAGTTGTGATACAAAACGGACAGTTTTTTGTAAGTTTTCGGACAGCTTGCAAGAGACTTTTTGACTATTAGAAGCGCTTGTCTTTCTCTTCCGCTTGTCTCTGTTATTGTGACTTTGACTTCTTTGTTTTTATTGACTTTCACGCATAACATGTTATTTTCCCTTTCTTTTAGATAAAAGCTGTCAAGTCTTTTTTGTAGTATACCGCATAGAAGAGGCTTTCCGGCTGCCTTCTTGAAAATAGTTGTTTTAAGAGCTTAAAAAGTTTTATCATAGCATTTTACAAGCTTTGAGCGCGGAAAGCTCTGAAAGCTCTTTTAAGTCAATAAGCTTGAGCTTATACGCGCTTTCTAAGGTCAATTTCCCTTCGATTATAGAGCTTAAAACCGCTTGCTTTTGTAAGTCTTTTGTAAGCATTTTACCCTCTTTTTTTGGTGTATCCTCTTTCCCTTAGTTATAGTATAGCATGAAAGGCGCGCCTTGTCAAGTTTATTTTCTTGTATATTTTAGTATCCTGAAAAAGCTCCACAATTGCAAGCGCTCCAGCTGTACCGGATACACCAATAAACCCAAGTCTTTTAATTTTCTTTAAAGTTTTGGCTGTACTTTGTTTTTTACATAGTTTTAAACTGTCCTTTTGTACGTTATAAATTTTCTTTTTATTGACTTTTACCACGTACAAAAACGGCGCGCCAAAAAAGAAAGTCTCTGTCTTCTTTCTGTCCTTGTAAAAGTACAAGCGCGGAAAGCTTGACAAAGAAGCGCTGTACTCTGTCCAGCTGTTACAGCCAAAAAAAGCCGTTTTGAGCTTGTTTTCTGTTATATTTTCTCTTGAATAATGATATAAAAGCATTATACGCGCCTTTCTTTTATGCTGTCCAGCTTTCCAGAAAATAGAAGTATTTGCTTGAATAAATAGTACAGCCATTATACAAGGAAAGAAGCTTTTTTATAGCTTCTTTAAAAAGCTTTTTTTCGGTTTTATCAAAGCTCAAAGTTTTACGCATTTTTAAAGTCTCAATCTTATTTATACCGGAAAAAATAAAGGCGCTGTCCGTTTGTGTATCAATAAAGAAGAGCGCTTCTTGTTTGTATTGTATCCGTATTTTCTCAAAGTCCGCTTGTGTTAAGATAAAAGAGAAGTTGACTTGTTTTAAATAATCGTAAAAAAGCTGTCCGCTTCCGCTCTTCCAAAGTCCACGTATACTGCTTTTTTTCTCTTTTGTTTGTGGAATAAATACTTTTATCATTTTAAACCTTTCTTTTGTCAATAGAAGTATACAGCATAAAGCGCCTTTTGTCAAGTTTTTTTATTTTCTTGACTATTTTCGGCGCTTGTGTTATACTTAAAATGAAACCATGCTCTTTTGACTTGTGTTTTTTGTAAAGTTACACTTTCGAAAAAACTTTATAAAGTCCTTTCCGAAGTTTCAAAACTTAAAAAAAAACTTTAGAAAGTCTATGTAAAAGTTTTTAAGAAGTTGAGCAGGGGAGAGGCTCTTAAAAGTTTTTAAAGAAGAAAGAAGCTTCTACTATATGGACTTAAAAAATTCGCCAATGGAATTTTGACTTTCTATTATATAAGAACAACAAAATATTTTTGATATTTTCTTGACAAAATAAAATTTTGTGTTATACTTAAAATGAAAGGAGGTTATTATGACAGTAAAAGAGAAGGAAGAATATCTATTTAAAATTGTCAGGAGAGCTTTATCTTGGTGGGGTGTTAAAAAGTTAACAAAAGCGCAAGAGGCTCAATTGGCGGATTTAATAATGCTGGAATTGTTCGATATTAAATAAAGTATCAAACAAAAATGCGCCGGGTATATGGTATGTGCTATGGAAATTATGGAAGTCTCTATATTATAAAAAACAAAGAGAGATTATTTATTCATTGAAGAAAGGTATATCATGACTGAATTTTTAAAATACGGCTCATGGTACAAGGACAGCCACGCGAAGCTCAAGACAAAATACGGCGCTGATATTCAGCTGATTGCCGGGCTGATTGCCTCTTGTTCTCCACAAACTCCGCTTCATAGGAATTTATTGGTTGCTGAAAGTATATATACTGATTTTAAAGCCTCCCCGGAAGCCTTCCTCAAGCTTTTAAAAAACAAAACAAAGTTTTATCGCAAATATGGGCTTTTTAAACCGCATTATAATAACATCAAAAAGGTTGTTTTCTGTCAATATTTTCCGGGGCTTAAACTGTCCGGGAACAAAGTCAATAGTTTTTATCAGAATCTTATAGGCAATTACAATGCAGTTACGATTGACAGTTGGATGTGCCAATATTTTAAAATTGAAAATAACCATATTCCTAAAGCCATATATGAGAAGCTCGCGGAAGTCATAAGAGCGAGCGCTAAAAAGTTGGAATTGTTTCCGGCTGAATTACAAGCTATAATATGGACGAAGACAAGAGCCGAAGCCGGGGAGCTTCCGCTTTCTTTCAGTGATTTATTAAACTAAAAGGAGCGTCTCCTATGTATATCCGCGCCGTTATTGCTCAAGCTGGAGAAAAAATAAAAGCCATAAAGAAAGTAACCGGAAACAAAACCAGGGCAGTTTTACTTTTTCAAGGTAGTAAAATAATTGTAATGACCGCCGACCAGGGCAAAAACATTTTTTGCGATATACAGCGCGCAAATATGTTTATGCGGAGGGTGTAAAAATGAAAATATATCCTATAATCCCCATAGTTGATTATGCTAATACAATTGCCGTAAGCGGAGACGAATCTATTAATAAGTTTTATAATAATATAAGACTTATTAATAAAAAAGATGAATTTAACGGCGTATGTTTCAATTACGCATTGAATAATTATAGTCTTGGGTCTTGTGAAGACAGCATTGATATTTTATTGCAAGATTATATTCCCATTGCTTTTGAAGATATTCAGTCGGGGGATATTGTTAGTTATCACAAGGACGAAGAAAAAGAAGATATTTATACAAAAGGAAGTAATACAGTCCTGGATGAAGACGAAAAAGAGGTGCTGAGAATTACCGCGAATCATTTTGGGGTTGTGGTGGAGACCTCTCCAGAGCTGTACAATGTTAGAATAAAAAGTAAATGGGGCTGGAGCGGTGTATTTGAAGGTAAGATTTTTGAAGTATGTACCTCTTACGGGAGTAAAATTATTTTCTGGCGCAAGCTTGACAAAGTGTAATTTATATGCTATACTTATAATAGAAGGCGTTGATGAATAGTTTAGTCAGCTATTACAAAACCAGAATAAAGCGAGACTATAAACACAAACCTCTGGACTTCTACAAAAGAAAGGTATATCGTGAAAGAGCAAATTTTTACAGCTGAGACCGTACAAGAAAAAATCAAAGAGATAAAAGCCGGGTTGAATTTTCCATATATCGGAATATATGCCAGCGAATTGGGCGGGAAAGAGAATGTTTCAATAATGCTTTCGATTTCTCTGGACAGTCCAGAGACTTGGGCGAATCAGATATTTGAAAACAGCCGTTTTGGAAGTTTTGATATATCAAACAATGGAGCGGTTGAAAACTTTACAGCTTGCGGATTTTCCAAAGTCCGAAAGTTTACCGGGAAGAGTATATCAGATATTATAAACAAACTGAACAAAATCAAAGGAGAATAACATCATGGAGACAAAAAAGAAAGTTATATATAGCGCAGATGATTTTGAGCTATCTTCTTCCGAGCCTGTACACAACACGGTAAGCGTAAAAAAGACAAAGGAAGGGTTTGAGGTACGATATTTATTGAATGATGACTGCCCGGACAGCCCAAGAGAATGGGATAATCTTGGAAAAATGTTGTGCTTCCACAATAGATATACTTTGGGCGATAAACATGAAGGGCTGAATTCAGAAGATAAAAATTCTTGGGAAGAGTGGAAAGAATATTTGACAAAAGAATTACATGCGGTTATTATTCTTCCTCTCTATTTATATGACCATTCCGGGCTGTCCTTAAAGACTTTTAGACATGGACAACATGCTGGATGGGATTGTGGACAGGTCGGCTTCGCATATATCACAAAAGAGCAATTGAAAAAAGAGGGTTTGACAAAGAAAAAAGCCGAAGCAGTCTTGACTGCCGAGATTGAAACGTATGACCAATATATTCAGGGTGATGTTTATTGTTTGGCAAAGGATACATTTGACAAGGACAAAAAACATCTTGACCATGATAAAGTTAGTGGATATTACGGATATGATGAAGCGCTCAAGGCACTTGAAACAGAAATATAATTATTTTTCTTGACAAACAGAGATTTTTATGCTATACTTTAAATAGGAGATTAATATGACTAAAGATAAATTCGGAAGGTTGTGGATAAAACCGAAAGACGAATTATGCCCGGAGTGCGGACAGCCGGACAATTGTGGAGACTGTAACCATAAGAAAATATCAAATGAAGAAGCTAAAGAATTAGGAGCAATTCCCGGATAAATAAAGAGGTATAAAATGAAAAAACCAGTAATGGATTTTAATATGAAAACAAAAGAAGAAGCTCGCCAAAAAGCTATTGAATGGCAAAGTTGGCAGAATGAACAAGCTTTTAGTTTATGTCAAGTAATTGCTTGGGAAAATTATTTTAGAATCATTGGCAAACGGTTTAATTTAATACGAGAGTTTAAAGAAAATTGTATTTTATAGGAGGGAGATATGCAGATTTTTAGACTCACAGAGGAAAATATTGACCAGAGTTTAATGACTAAGATTGAAAGTTTGTCTCCCGGCTGTCAATACGTTGTTTATAGATATGAAACAGGCTTTTATGATGGGAATGGTGAGCTTATAGGAAAAACAAAAGAAGGGAAGTTTTTCTTTCAAGACATCGGGCATTGCTCTTGGTATTCTCCAGAGGATAATATTACAGAGAAAACTTTCAAGGAATGTTTTGATACGTTGGAGGAATTATTAATCAAGACTTCGGAAGGCTGGAAACGAGAGTTTTCTCGTATTATTGAGAAAGTAAAAGAATTAGAGAGTTTGCAAAATTAAGGAGGATATAATGTCACGCGGAAGACCGAAGGGAAGCAAAAACAAGAAAAAAATTGATATAGTTGGAGAAGACCAGCAATTGCTCCCCGCTCCTACTTTGTTTTGTGGTACAACAAAACAATTAAAACAAGAGATACGAGCGCTTAAAAAGCTAAAACTGCAATGCCAGGCAGGAAGCCCGGAGCGTATCAAACTGCATAGGCAGTTACAGAGCTTGAAAAAACAGCTCCAGAGCGCTCCAGTTGCATCTTTACAGGAGCAATCGCAGCTTTCTATGCCTATAGAAAAACCAGTCAGAGAGCGCGAGGAAATTCATTTTGAAGCGCTCTCTGATGGTGTAACAGCTGGCTGTATATATGAAAACTATTGTCAGCGAGAGATTGCCCTGACCGGAATAAATAAAGCTTGTCAGAATCCGCTGCATTGTATAAACAAGCTCGCTGGAAAGTGTAAATTGATAGTCAAAGGAGTATAGGATATGAAAATTATAAATTATGATTATGGTTATATATTTGATTGCTGTATTCATGGCAAAATAATTGTTACTCATGAAAAAAATACAAGATATGAAATATGCGGTTGATGTTCCAAATTCAGACGTTTCAGACCCGAACAATGTATGGTTGGCGGTTGAATATTTTAAAACGCGCAAAGAGGCAGTAAAATTTGCTCAAGAGAAATATGGAGCAGATAAAAATGGAAAAGTTTCTTTAGTAAGTTCGCTATAAAAGAAAGGGTTACCTATGAATATTTTCGAGTTGGCTGGTATGGAGTTGCGCCGGGAAGGTAAAAAAGAATATAGTACCAATGACCTTTTGAAAAAAGCCGTTATCATTCGTAATTGGCTTATTCGTTGCCGTTCCCGGAGACAAGCAGCACAGACAAGGAAAAGACTTGCGCTTGTAAAATAAATATGCTATACTTTATATGTAAGACAATAAAACACAATCTAACAAAGGAGATTTTCATGCGTTAAATTCCCCGACAATAGCGAGCAGAAACCAGAGAACTCTCGCTCGCCTAAAGAAAGTTAACTCTGGATATTAAAGGAAAAGACAGGGCTGCGAAAAACTGCGCCTCAGCATGGCTTCAAGCGCCTAAGACTTGACCAGCCCTGTCAATTTTTAAAAAAGGAACCGTGTATTATGAAAAAAAATTATTATAAACAAAAAGAAAATGAAACCGTTGTTATATCTTGTATTGCAAAAAAAGTAAGAGATAGCGACATTTATTTGGGAAATTTTATCTATCAGGGTACAATTGAACAATACACACAAAGAAAATCCTCAAATCCAGTAACTTGGTTTAATGTATATTTAGGCACAGATAAAAACTATCTTGACATTGAAGCAAATAAATTTGTAGATTCGATACTTCCGCTTATTGGGAAAAAAGTTAAACTATTTTCTTGACAAACAGAGATTTTCATGCTATACTTTAAGTAGAGGCTAAAGAGAAGTCAAACCGAAGTATAGCAAAAGGAGGCAGAAGTGGCTCATAACATTCTTAAAGACAAAATGGTGTGTGTTGGTACAGCCTGGCACGATGTAGGAACGCGAGTTGAGAAAGAAATGACCGCAGCCGAAGCCATAAGGCTGGCAAAGCTGGATTATCAGGTAATAAAAATGCCAATGTCCGCGCAGTCATCCGAAGGAAACATAGAATCGGAATTTTTCGGGACAGTTAACACCGAAAACAAAGCAGTCCTGGGAATAGTAACAGACCGATACCAGATAATGCAGAACGTTGAAGCTTTCGGATTTTTTGACAGTGTAGTAAAGACAGGAGAAGCTTTCTATCATTCAGCCGGGGCGCTTGGCAAGGGTGAACGCATCTGGATTTTGGCAAAGTTGCCTAAGAATATCCTGGTATATAAGGATATAGATACCGTTGAGCAGTATTTGCTCTTGACCAATTCCCACGACGGAAGCTCCGCGCTTATGATGTATTTTACGCCTATTCGCGTAGTATGTCAGAATACGCTGATTTTGTCTCTGGGAAACAAGTCAGAGGGCATTTCTATCAGGCATACTTTGAATATGCAGGACAAAGTAAACGAAGCTCGCCGGGCGCTTGGATTGGCAGTTGATTTTTATGCCAATTTTGAAGAGGTTGCCAAAAAGATGGTTGCCACGCCAATGGATACAGCAAAAGCCGGAAGATATTATGAGGGGCTTTTGAAAATCAACGAAGAAGACAAGACCAGCACCCAGAAGAAAAATACCTACGACGAATTGATACAGCTGTTTCATACCGGAAAAGGCAATGATGTTCCCGGCGTAAAAGATACGGTCTGGGCTGGTTACAACGCGGTAACAGAATATGCAGACTTCCACAAGACTGTTCGCGGTGATAACCGGGTACAATCAATTCTTTTCGGCAGCGGAGCAGAGTTAAAGCGCCGGGCATTTCAGGAAGCTATGGCAATCGCAAAATAGATGGGCGGTGAAGGCTGCGCTATCCAGCAGTCAGAAACAATCCCGGAATATGGTTACTTACCGCAATAGTCCGGGTCTTAAAAAAGCCAGAGAGGGAAGCGCCGAGCGCAACGATATGGATACGGAACGCTTCGGCGCATCCCTCGAATAAAAAAGGAAGGATAAATGAATAATCATAAACAGGTTTTAAATATAGTTTTGGGCGGGCAGGAAGCTCCAGATTTTGATGCTATCGGACGCTTGACTGCGATTGAATATCCGGGAGTATTTTTAAAACTTTTAGATATACAAAAGAAAGCTGCACGTCAAAAAGAGTTGATAGACAAAATGAACTCTGAAGATGCCATGAACAAAGAATTGATTTTGATTATGAATACTCGGTTTGGTTATATACCAGCAATAAAAAGATATAGAGAATTGACTGGACAGAGTTTGAAAGAAGGAAAAGAATATATTGATGCTTTATATCTTAAACATGGAATTTTAAGAAACATGTAACCAGGAGGTTATCGTGGAAAAGAAAGAACAGACTTTAAAACAGCAGATGGAGAATCAGCTCTACAAAATAGAGCTTGACTTGAAGTTATCGTTAGAAAAAGATACAGAGGCATATCAGAGAGCAATGGAATCTATTTTGGCATTTCATTCAGTGTTGAACGCGCTTTTATTAGCGACAGAAACAGTGCCAGGACTCTGTTTCGCAAAAATGTCTGAGCTGAAGAATATGGTGATTGATATTATTGCTCAGAATATGCAGAAGTATCAGTATCGGATAAAATATCGTACCACGAAGGACAATTTATACGATTGTTTTATTTGGGCTGGGAGTTTTTTCGGAGCTTCGGAAAAATTCAAAAAGTTTAGGACAGAGTGTCCAGCTGTAGAAATTGTCAAGATACAATAAGAGAACGAAAATTACGGCTCGCAAAGTGTAAGTGCCAGAGCAATAGCTGTCAGGCAATGGCACACTAACACAAGCTATAAAAAGAAACCTTCAGCGCGACAGCTCTGGAAGGAGTTTCTTGCCTATAAATTTTAAATGGAGGTTGATGTGAGCGCAGCAACGGAAGCCAAGAGAGAAGCATTAATACAGGTGCTTTGGAATATGATAGATAAAGAGTATAATATCTGTCTTTATAATAAGAAGATGAAAGCTCTTGATGCTTTTGTAAGTGCTTGTAAGGTTGCAGACCTTCATTTGCAGCAGCTCATTAAAGCCAGTCCTCAAGATAAAAGTTTTTTTATCTCAACAGGACTGCGCTTAAAATGGCAGCTGGAAGAATCTTTTAAAATTAAAGCAGGAGTATAATATGAGCTTTTGGAATAACATGTTTGATTTTTTAGGGATGGCTTCTATGATGACCGAAGAAAAGGTAGAAGAGAAAGCGCCTTTTTATTTGAAAGAAGTCATGCCTATTAAATTTATTTATAGACCTCAGACTTGGGATGAGTATATCGGACAGGACAACGCAAAGGAGTGCGCAAAGTTAAAAATAAATCAAATTATAAACTATAAGCCAGTGCATATATTATTGTCCGGGAGAGCCGGGGGAGGGAAGACTTCTCTTGTTAATTTAATAGGAAAATATTTACAGTTTGATATTACATATCAGATTGGGGAGACCTTCACACTTGACTCTTTAAGAGAGTTTTTAATTGCTAACGAAAGTGGAAAGCGACCGCGCATGTTGTTTATTGATGAAATTCATGGACTTAAAAAAGCAATAGCAGAATTTATGTATCCCATTCTCGAAGATTTTATCTTGCCTACTAATGGCAAGACTATCAGACCTTTTGTCATGGCAGGGACTACAACGGATAAATACACCATGATTAAAAAATATAAACCTCTGGTAGACCGTATGGCTGCGGATATTCAGCTGGAGGATTATACTTATGCTGATATGGAGCAGATAATCCGACAGTATAACCAGCAGATTTATAAAATAGAAGTCCCGGAAGCTACTTATTTTTTACTGGCTCAGAACGTGAGAAGAACGCCCAGGATTGCCATTTCATTTTTCGATGATTATGTGATGTGTAAAGATATTTTTAAAGTGTTAAAAATTCACCGAATCATCAAAGAAGGATTGACTGATATAGATATAAAAGTGCTGAGGTATCTCGCGGAGACCGGAAAGGCTGCTGGAGAAGAGACCTTAGCAATCGTTGGAGGCGTGGAGCGAGCAAATTATCGGCTGATAGTAGAGCCTTATTTGATTGCTGAAGGATACCTGGCAAAAACTAATAAAGGGAGAATAATTTTAGAAAAAGGAAATAAACTATTGGAGGATTTAAAATGAAAAAATATGAATTGTTAAAGAATGATTTTATTGAAATTTTTGGTAGAAAGTTATATCGTATTAAAGCATTAATATCTTTTGATATTGTTGTAAAAGGAGAACTTGGTGGATATATCGAA
>Ga0172381_10000111_pt1 | contig 90548 bp, 74 predicted proteins | sample Leawel6488metaG_FD_119754 | JGI IMG/M metagenome (GOLD analysis project Ga0172381, IMG submission 119754) | Leachate microbial communities from a municipal landfill in Southern Ontario, Canada - Leachate well 64-88 metaG | ecosystem: Engineered > Solid waste > Landfill > Unclassified | place...
AAAATTATTTGAAATTTTTGATTATGAAAAAATATTGTAAATTCGCATAAGTTATTCATAATAAATTTTCATCACCATGGCAACAGGTAAAGTTAAATTTTTCAATGAAAGAAAAGGATTTGGTTTCATTATTGATGATGAAGGCCAACAAGAAATTTTTGTTCATGTAAGTGGTCTTGTGGACAAAATCAGGGAAAACGATGAGGTTTCCTTTGACATCACAGAAGACAAAAGGGGTAAGAAAGCCATTAACGTCCGAAAAAACTAGTTACTTTTCTCTTTATGAAAAGTAAAAGAGGCTGTCACCTGAAGGTGCAGCCTCTTTTACTTTACTGTAAGTTGTTTTGTAGGCGATTGATAATTGTTAAAGCGCCTGGATATTCAACTTCAGTTCTGAATCAATATACATTTGCAACCATTGGTAAGGGATTGCACCATTAATTACCCCGTATACGCGAATATAAAATCCCTGTGTCCCAAGATAGGGACGGATATTATCATTGTTCATCGTCAGGACCACGGTTTTAGCAAGGGGATCCGTATTGGTTACATTTCCCACCTGTATCCAGGATGTAAAATTTACATCGGGAGAAACTACCGCGCGTGCTGAGGTAAGCCAACCGAAATTGGCAGTATCAGGAGCCTGAATGGTTATGGAAAAGCTGGAAAAAGAAGTTTCATCAAGGCTTCCCCCTGGCAGATAGATTGCCAGAAGGCTGTCAACGTTCAGATTAACCTGCTGGGTGCATAGGATTGTCTCACCCGATTTCATGGTGGTAGGGTAATAAGTGAAAGGAATACGGGGAACCTTATAGGTTACATTAACTGTAGCCAAATCCTTCACTTTATCACAGGAAAAGAACAGAAAAGGGATGACTGCCAGCGAAATAAAAATCAAAATATTTTTCGTTTTCATGGCTATTGGAATTTGGTTAATACTGTAATGATTAAGAATTATTTATTAAGCATGACCGGCATGACCAGCATCAGGATGTCTTCATCCTTGTTTTCATTGTTTACGGGGGTCAGTATCCCTGCTCTGTTGGAAGCCGACATTTCAAGCATCACTTCATCCGTATCGATATTGCTCAGCATTTCCAACATGAATTTGGAGTTGAACCCGATCTCCATATCATCCCCTTCATAGGAACAGCTTAACCTTTCTTTTGCCTCATTCGAAAAATCGACATCTTCGGCGCTTAACAGCAATTCCTGACCAGAAACCTTGAACCGGATCTGATGGGTGGATTGGTTGGCGAAGATGGCGACCCGACGGATCGTTGAGAGGAGGGCATGACGATCGATGGTAAGTTTATTGGGGTTATCCTTGGGGATCACAGCGTCATAGTTCGGGTATTTGCCGTCGATGAGGCGACAGATCAGATGGATATTGGAAAATGAGAAAAAGGCATTTGTTTTGTTGTATTCAATGGTTACCGGGACTTCTGATCCTGAAAGGATATTTTTCAACAGGTTCATGGGTTTTTTAGGCAAAATAAAAGAAGCCGAATGGGTTGATTTCAGGTCGGTCCGTTTATACCGTACCAGTTTGTGTGCATCCGTGGTAACAAACGTTACATCTTCTGGCGAAAGTTCGCAAAAGATCCCTGAAAGCACGAGCCTGAGTTCATCGTTCCCTGTAGCAAAGATGGTTTTATTGATTGCCTGGGCCATCATATAAGAATCAAGTTTGATGGCCGTTGTATCCTCCAGTGATGGGGTGCGGGGATATTCTTCTGCTTTGTGGCCCGATAATTTATATTTCCCTTCTCCGGCAGAAATTTCCACCATTAAGGATTCAATATTAATGTTAAAGGATACCGGAATTTCAGGAAAGGTCTTTAACGTATCAACCAGGATTTTTGCCGGGATGGCAATACTGCCTGTTTCTTCTGACTTGTCTGGTTTAACGGTCAGGCGCATGGTGGTTTCCAGATCGGAAGAAGTAATGGTCAGCACATCTTCGTTCAGGTCAAAAAGAAAATCATCCAAAATAGGAAGGGTGTTGTTGGTGTTTATGACGCCCTGTATGGCCTGCAAATTTTTGAGTAAAACATTACTAGAGATGATAAATTTCATGGTAGAACTATTTTATAAAATTGAGTCAAATATACAACTTATTATTTCTATTTACAATGTCGGATAAATAATTTCAGGTTTGACTTTGCCCGTCTTTCCTTTTAAATACAATTTTTCGTTCCTCGCCGTGAAGCAACCGTTTTATGTTTTTCCTGTGTGTGACCGGAATAACGATTGCTACTAAAACAGCTAATCCAATCAAGGCAAAATTTCTTTCGCCGGAGATGAATATCACAATGAATGGAAACGACAGGGCTGCCAGTATAGAAGACAGGGAAACATAACGCGTAATAGCAAATATAAGGATAAAAACACCTACAACCACCAGTAATGCCAAGGGATATAAAGCAATGGCAACTCCTGCCAATGTTCCCACTCCCTTTCCACCCCTAAAACCAGCATACAAGGGAAATACATGACCCAGAAAAACCGCGACAGCAACTCCGATTTTTATATAAACCATGGGATCGGGTTGCAGTCCGGGGACCGGGAACCAATTCACAAGTTGAATTGCCAGCCATCCTTTAAAGACATCAAAAGCCAGAACAGGTATTCCCGCTTTGTAACCCAGTACCCTGAATACGTTGGTGGCGCCTGAATTTCCGCTTCCATATTCGCGGACATCGGTGCCGTAAAACAATTTCCCAAACCAGACCGCGGATGGAATGCTGCCAAGAAGATAGGCTATTAAGACTGCGAGGATAATATAGAGAACCATTGACTATTGACTATTGACTATTGACTATTGACTATTGAGTCTGTTCCGAAAAGTCAAATCTTTATTTTTCCACAAAAATGAAATGACATATATAATTCATATTCTATTATTTAATTTTTAGCGTCTGAATGACTTGGCGGGGAAAAGTGGTTTTCGGAGTAGGCTCATGATTTGAGATTAAATTCAAATATTTTATGATTTCCGGGGTTTCGTATTGGTTTGAATGTTTTATAGCTTGTTTGAATTTGCAAAGTAAAGCAAAATATGGATTCTATTCGGATTCAAATTTCCTGAGAAAATCCCGTTTTTTACGGTCGGTTGAAATGGAATAGCGATATCCTTTGATGATCTTATTAACCCGGTCCATTTCTGTTTTTGAGCGGACCGCGGCGGTTAACAGATCATTAAAGTCCAGATCGGAAGAGATTGCCTGCATTATATTACCGCGGAAATTGAAAAAGAACCACTCATCGGCATTGAGTTGAAAGTAAAGTGTAAAATCGTCATCCCTGCGTTTTTTTGAAAGCTCGATGATACCGTTTACATACCTGTTTACGGTTGTTTTGCCAACATTGCCGATACCGATGGGACCGTTTGAGACATAAGACCGGGTTGTGGTATCAAATTTCATCACGACATCAGCGAGGAAAATCGTCCTGTCCATGGCATCCGGAAATTTTTTATACTTTCCGACCAGCTCCATCTCCGACTTCACGCGTGCAAGTTCTCCCGGTTCAAGCAACGTCTCCATGGCCATGGCATAGGGCGTTTGGGCTAAATTTACCCCGGCCAGATTGACCGATTCGAGCAAGGTAATAAAGCGAAGCATAGCCTGGTCAGAGAAAGGGAAAGTCAGGGCGATGGCAACGTGAACGTTCGTGGAATCGGGTATGATATAATAATCGATAGAGCCGAAGGTTTCCATTTTCATCCCACCGGAATTAAGGCCTAAATTGAGTTTTCCCTCTCCCCTGATCCTGCAGTTATAGTTGTTCAGGGATATAAAATTTCCTTTTGTCCCCAGGTTTTTCAGTTTATCTGCATCACCAATGCGAAATTCCCTGGAGATCTGGTTATACTCAACAAATCCGCCGGAAGTGATCATAGTTGAATCGCTGAAAGAACTTTTCCTTTTGAAAAATGCCGGGATGATTTTCCCTTCAGTATTGGAAAACATCAACCCGATACCCGCTGTTTCACTATTCATGGTCTTCAGCGGTGAACGCAACGGTATTTGAACCTGAAGCGGATCGATAAAACCATCGAATTTGATCCATTCGGGCCTGGATGTCAAACAACTTGTAATGGCCCTGAATCCCCCATCAAAGCTGAGCTTTTTATCAGCTGCAAGCAACCCGACCTGACCTTTAAAAGCAAATTCGGGGCTGAGCATAAAGCCAGATGAATCCGGAATTGATCCGGATGCCACGGTTTGTCCTGTGGTATCAACACTGATCCGGTCGAAATGGATTGTTTCCCCCTCCCCGGCCTGATCTTTATACAGATAATCTCCCGAACCGGAATAGTTTTTTCGTGATAAAACCGAGAGACGGGCATTGAGAAAACGATGGTACTGCTTGTCAGTGTTGGCGATCACAGTAGCATTTTCGAGAAGCTGTATCCGGGCATCCTTGAGAATTGTGATCTTGCCAGAATCTGGAAAAATCGCAGCATCAGCCACTTTGATGATCTTCACGTCCTGTGCCTGGATCACCTGGTCCCGGAGATTATACAGGGCAGCCGGGGCGAAAAAACGCAGGGAATCCTGCTTTGGATGAACCGAGATAAATTCCGAACCGGTGTAAGCCTCATCGATCAGGTTGTGATAATCGAGCGTATCGGAAATCCCTACCGGGCTTCTGTCGTTGGAAAGCATTACGGCTCCGCTATCAATGAGCCATTCAAAACGATCAACCGAACAAATATATTGATTGAACGGGAAATCAACTTTTGATGATCCCGAGCTTGATTTAAACTCTCCTTTTCTTTGACCAAGATCAAAATGTGACTCATAATCACGGGTCGATATGGTCAGACTTGATTGATCAACAGATTTGATCCTGAAGCTGTTGATAAAAGCATCGAAAGTACTTGACCTGAACCCGAAATTCTTCGAATCCATTGTGGCGTTGTTGATCTTCAGGGATCCATTACCAGTTAAAGCACGAGGTGTATGCGCGAGTGTCCCTGCATAGGAAGCCCGACCATTATACATGACCATTTCCTTTTTGAAGGTCGTGACCAACAAAGAATCTTTGTAAGGCAACCATACCTGGTTAACCGAATCAGCGCTGACAGCAGGATATTCCACCGGGGATTCCATTTTAGCAATCACAAACTGACCTGCTAAAGTCTTCATGGATTCCGGCAGAAAAACAAAATCCCGGGAGACCGTGGTGGAATTCAGAAATTTCAATATACCATCTCCCCTCAATCCCCGGTCGCTCAAGTCAATCTCTGAATAAAACATGCCTTTTCCGCCATACACGGGCAACCCGGCCGTATCGGTTAGCTTCTCCAGCCCCAATGAATAGTCAGGGCGTACCATCAGCGGTTTTTCAATTTTCGGGAAGATCCCTGCAGAAGTCAGGGAGCCAGTAAATTTCAGGCTGTCGGTTGTGACTATATCAAGGCTTTTCAACGTAAAGGGCTGTAACTCAAAAAAGAAATTTTCTTTTTTATAGGCTCCGTTCTGGACCGAAGATTTGTTCCAGTATACAAATGAGTTATTCCGGTTTATAAATATCGGGTATTCAACCAAGGCTTTCAATCCCGATTTATTGGTTGAATCGTCAATTTGTAACTCCCCGCCCAGTTGGGTGATGACGTCCCGGATCTTGATCAGGGGATAGGTTCCGGTTACAGGATCCCATTTTTTATCACGGACAGCAAAAGCCATAGAATCGATGAAAGGAAGGTTTATTCTGAATTTGTTGTATTCAAAAGACCCGTCGTGAACATAAAACCTAAACAACCCGGCTTCTATCTTCCCGGTAAATTTAAAATCCATATCCTTCTTTAAAACCACTACAGAATCCTGAGGAAAGATATAAACAGCCTGTGAATCACTGAGCGCTATGACCGGCACTCCCTGAATTTTAAGATCGAAGGTTTCGAAATTCAGGATCGCGTTAGGGACCCCTGTTACAGTTGAGTTATACGAAATAACGTCATAATCGGATTTGGCATTCCGGGCATTGACATAATTGAATAATTTATCCTTGATATGGGCAGTCTTAGTGTCAAAATCATAAACCAGAAATCCCTTGTTGGCTAAATTCAGTAGGATCCATTCCACCTGTTCCACCGGCTTATCCATATATCCCGTCAGCCCATCAAGGGTTATTTCCCTTGATTTCTTCCGTAAGGAATACCGGCTTATGACATCCAGCGGGTTGATCTCGTCGATACCCTGAAGTTTCTCATAACGGTATTGTGAATAACAGTTACTCGATTCCAAAATCGCTTTATGTTCCTTTCCCGCACTTCCCATTACTTCGAAGCTAATCTTCTGGTCTCCGACCTTATAGTATAACGCATCGCAGTAAATCTCAATTTTATGAAAGGAATCGAACCAGGGGCTGATCGCCGCTACCCGTTCATCACGTGTGAGTGACAAAGTTTTTTTTTCATCCAGGTATTTGAGCTGTAAGCCAGGATGAAAGATGGAATCGGTGTCATGGTATATTGTTATGGATGCGTTGTTTGAGTTGACCCGATCAGGGTGGATGATGAAAGTCTGTGAACCGGCAGTAACAATATCATGCTCGTTTTTTTTAAAAAACAACCGGGCATCACGCGAATGAGTTCCCGAACCGATCACACGGGAACCTTCCAGGGCAAACCCACCGAGATAATCGATATTTGGAAAAATCCGTTCAATCCCGATCATTTTATCATAGGAATAAAAGCGGGGATAGGAAGCTTTTTCAGGAGTAACGTCAGCCAACACTTTATCTTCCAGCTGTCCCAAAATTGCAGAAGGAAAATAACGGGCATGCCTGAACAGGACCGAATCGGCCATATATTTCGAATATTGCATCTGAACCACATACCGGTCAAGCATGGCATAAATCTTAGCCGGGTCCTCTCCCGCGCGTGCCCATGTCACCTTTCCATCCTGCCCTTTCCAGATGTTGGTCAGGGGGAAATAGATCCCACGGGTTCCGGATATATTCAGGCTGTCCTTATTGGCATAACAAACCAGGTCGGACTTGGAAAATTCAATAAAAGGAACGGAATCATAAAAGAAACGGAATACGGGGTCAGTGATTTTCCATTGCGTGGAAGCCGATTTATAAACCAGCTTTTCAGAAAAAAGATTTTTAGTGGATTCCAAAAAGGAAATAAATTTCCGGCTATTTTTTTCTAAAATAAGTTTCTTCAGGATATCCGACCATGGATTGAAGAGAGCATCAGGTTGTTTTGAGTTGTAAAATATATTCAGGGTATTGATATAATTATAAAAGTCAGGATAAGCGCGGATTTTCTTTTTAACCATTTCATTACAGATAGTGGCAATGATCTTTTTCCGTTCCTGATCAAACTGACCGGTATTCCATTTCCGTGTAAAATCAAGTATTTCCGGGGCAATGATCTTTTTTTCCTGATCTGAGATACCAGAGAATAATAAATTAAGCTCTGTGATGAATTGGGTTGAATCGGCTGAGAAATGAGTTGGTTTTTGTCCATAAACGGATCCGTTCAATGAGAAGAGGACAACGAGAACCAGAACCGGAAGAAAAAAAGTCGTACGGCTTTGTTTCATTTTACAAATTTTGCGCAAACCCAGCTGTTTTTCACCCTTGAAGTGAAATAATGCAAGCCGGCATCTTCGGCCGCAATCCTAAGGAGTGAGAGGTCCATTTCATAAAATCCGCTCATCAGCAAAACGCCGTGGTCCTTCAATGATTTCGCGTAGGCCGGAATATCCCTGAGCAAAACGTTCCGGTTGATATTGGCCATGATCAGATCAAAACCAAGCCGGGGAATATCACCCGCTTCGCCCTGGATTACTGTCACCTTCGCGGCATCATTTTTCTTTATATTATCCAGGGCGTTTTTATATGCCCAATCATCATTATCGATAGCGACCACTTCCCCGGCGCCCATTTTAAAGGCCAGGATCCCTAATACTCCGGTCCCGCACCCCATATCGAGGATTTTTTCTCCGCTGATACTTTCTTCCATCAACAGCTGAATCATCAGAAAAGTTGTTTCATGATGGGCAGTACCGAATGACATCTTTGGTTCGATCACGATATCATATTGCATACCCGCAACAGGCTTATGGAACGGGGCCCTGATCATACACTTCCCATCGATGCTCACCGGATCGTAATTGCTTTCCCAAAGGGCGTTCCAGTTTTGGCTTTTGATGGTTTCATACCGGTAAAAAAACAGTCCCTTTTCAACCATCTCTTCGAGAACCGGAATGATCACTTCAGTGGCAAAGGAATCTTCGCTGATATAGCCCAGGATCATATCATCTGATTCGACGAAACTTTCAAAACCCGATTCCGAAAGGATCGCTATGACAATCCCGGGGTCAGCGCCAGGAAGAAGGTTCAACGTAAATTCAAGATAATCCATAAGTTATAAGGAAGTAACAATGCTTATAAAATCCTCTGCTTTCAGGGAAGCGCCTCCGATAAGTCCACCGTCCACGTCTTTTTGAGAGAAAAGTTCATCGGCATTTTTTGCATTGCAGCTTCCTCCATACAGTATGGTTATATTTTCGGCAGTTCCCGGAGAATATTTTTCCGCGACCAGTTGTCTGATATAAGCATGCATTTCCTGCGCCTGTCCCGGTGTTGCATTAACCCCGGTACCGATGGCCCATACCGGCTCATAAGCGATCACTATGTTACCAATTTCCTCTTCGGAAAGATGGAAAAGGGATTCGGTAAGTTGTTTTTTAACTACATCAAAGTGATTTCCAGCCTCCCTTTCCGGTAAGACTTCCCCACAACAAAAAATCGGACAAATACCATGTTTGAGCAAGGCATCTGTTTTCCGGGCCAAAAATTCATGACTTTCATTGAAATATTTACGTCTTTCGGAGTGGCCTATAATGCAATAATCCACATGAAGCGATTGAAGCATGACCGGGCTTGTTTCGCCGGTGTATGCGCCACAGTCGGCCGGGTAACAATTTTGTGCCCCCACGCTAAAGTTGGCTTCTTCGGCAACATCCGCGGCCATTTCGAGGTACAGGTACGGGGGGCATAAAATCACCTCTTTATTATCCAACGGTATATCATCCAACGCGTCGGCAATTTCGGTTATCAACTTTTCAGCTTCTTTAAAGGTCTTGTTCATTTTCCAGTTTCCGGCAACAATTCGTGTTCTCATTTCTATTGGTATAAAGGGTTAATTAGTAAGTTATTATCAAAATTCATGTTCAATCCAAAAACTACTTTTCACCGCCATGTCGCTAAGCTAATAAGTGTAACTCCTATGATATCCTAACGCGCGGATCAAGCATTCCGTATATAATATCGACAAAGAAATTGATAATGATCAGGATGACGGAGATAAAAAGAACTGCTCCCATGATTACCGGGAAATCGTATTTATCCAAAGCATTAACAATGACCACTCCGATTCCTTTCCAATCGAAGATAAATTCCACAAAAACCGCCCCGGCCAGAAGGGAAGCAAGCCATCCTGAAATAGCCGTTACAACAGGATTCAGCGCGTTTTTCAGGGCGTGTTTAAAAAGGATCCGGAACTTTCCCAGCCCCTTGGCCCTGGCAGTCCGTATATAATCCTGGCTTAGCTCTTCGAGCAAGGAATTCCGCGTAAGCTCTACAATGATCGCCAATGGCCGAATACCCAAAGTGATGGCAGGAAGGATCAGGTTTTTAAGGTCCAGATATTCCCCCCGTCCGAAATCATCCACCGAAAAGAGGCTTCCGGTCATATTCAATCCGGTATATCTGACCAGGACGAACGCGAATATCCAGGCGAACAAAATGGCGACAAAAAAAGAAGGAAGCGACATTCCCAGCACCGAAAAGACCAATGAGAAACGGTCAAAAAAACTGTTTTTCCAGATGGCACAAGCAATTCCGATCGCGATCCCAACAACGATGGCAAAGGTCATGGCAACAACAGCGAGAATAGATGTATTGATAAACCCTTCGATCAGGATTTCAGAAACATTTCTCTTTGATTGATAAGAACGACGCATGTAAGGCTCTTTTATAACCAGGGAATGATCCTTACCAAGCGGGATCAGGGTCAGCGTCCTGCCGTATTTTTCATGCTCAAGATACCAGTAGCTATCGGGATCTTTCGTGTTGTGAAATGAGAGAGGCGATAAATCATTAAGGTAATTAAGGAACTGAAGATATAATGGTTTATCCCGTCCCAGGTCTTTGTTGATGGCTTCGACCGAAGCCATATCTGCCCGCTGTCCCAACATCATCCGGGCAGGATCGCCGGGAAGAATGTTGAACAGAAAAAAAATCATCACCACGACCCCGAAAAGAACCAGGATCCCATATGAAAGACGGTGAAGGATAAAGGATAACAAGAAAAGCTTACGATTTAATTCTTAAATTTCAACATTGATTCCCCATTTCCCATCTCTTATTTTTTATTCCCCATCTTTTTTCCCCAACCTCCCAGGTACATATTCTTAACGGTCGCGTAATCGGGGAAATCCCGCCATGCCCATTTGGCCAATACGACGCCATCTTTGACCAGGACAAGTCCGGGGTTGGATCTGACCATTGTTTTAAGTACCACGTCATCTGAGTTGTAATAATCAAAAGCGGTCCCGTGAACCATTTTGAAATCACGTAATTCCTTTCCCGTAGTATTTGTGAGGCAAACAAAAGAATAGCCATCCCGGACTGCATTTTTATAAAAGGGAAGTATCCGTGTAAAGGCTTCGGGGTTAGATTCCCTTAGGTCATAAGCGACCAGGATGAACTGATAATCGGGGTTGTCCAAAACATTCGATGTAAAATCGTTGCCCTGTTCATCTTCGACCTGAAGGGCAAGCCCTTTGTTAATATTCGGGTCCACCACACGTTGCCTTTTGAAGATCCAGGTTGAAAGCCACACGGAGTCATTCCAGGGATAATTGGGGGCTTTGAATTCCCGCTCCTCACCAGTGTTTTTATTCTTATAGGTCACATAAAACTGAACCGGCATGGTGTCGGTTTTATTGACCCGGTTACCCACCTTCCATCCCATGAAATCAATGAGGGGCAGATGGGAATAACAATAAACAGACACCATGGCAAAGGACATTGCAATGATCAATAAAACTGTGATATCGACCGTAGAAGAAAAGAGGCTCCTGTATTTTTTTCGCCAGGTAAAAATCGGAATTACAAAAGCCATCAATATCAGGTTTTTAATAAAAGTTTGAATATTGGTCAGCTTTAAGGCATCACCAAAACAACCGCAATCGGGGACCAGGTTGTAAAGGGCATCGAAAAAAGTAAGAATGGTGAAGAAAAGCATCAGGGGGAGCAGAAACCACGACGTTTTACGGATCCAGAGGTTGAAAAGCAGGCTTATGCCAAGACTAAATTCGAGGGCACAAAGGCAGATGGTCAGATAAGGGCTGAAATGGGTTGCCCACGGCAGGTCGAAAACAATGAAGTAGTCATTCATCCGGAAAACAGTACCCATGGGATCAATCCCTTTGACAAATCCGGAAAAAATAAAGACTATTCCGACAATGACCCGGAAAATGTTTCTAAGGAGTTTCATATTCCATTTTTATCAATGCAAAGACAGCATAATTGATAATATCATAGTAGTTGGCATCAACCCCTTCGGAGATGAATGTTTTGCCCTTATTATCTTCAATTTGTTTGATGCGCATCAGTTTCATGAGAATGATGTCGGTCAGTGAACTGAGCCGCATATTCCTCCAGGCTTCACCATAATCATGGTTTTTTTTCATCATCAGGTCGAGCGAGGCAGTCGTATATTTTTGATATAACCGGGATGCATATTCCGGATCCAGCGTGAGGTTTTCCTCAGTACCAAGCTCAAGTTGGATCAACGCGATGACAGAATAATTGACGATTCCGATAAATTCAGGTTTGATCCCTTCTCCGATTTTTTGAACGCCTTTATCATGGATACTACGGATTCGCTGGGCCTTGATGTAAATCTGATCGGTGATGGAAGGGGCCCGGAGAATGCGCCAGGACGTCCCGTAATCCTTCAGCTTGGTCAGAAATATTTCGCGGCACTGACTAATGACCGTTTCGAATTGTTGTTCGGTATGATGCAGGGAATCCATAGAATCAGCTTCAACAGTTTTTAGACGTTAAAAGTAGCAAGAATTTGGATTTTGACGTAATTTTGAAAACGGAAAGTTAAGAAAAGAAGTGAACAGGCATATATTCTGTACAGGGGGCCGCATTCTGGATCTGACCACTCCGGTGGTGATGGGAATTTTGAATGTTACCCCTGATTCGTTTTTCGACGGAGGTCGATATCTTTCGCCGGATGCCCAGGTAAACAGGGTTGAAAAAATGTTAAATGACGGGGCGGCGATCATTGACATCGGGGCGGTTTCAACACGGCCCGGTTCTGAAGAAGTCCATCAAAAAGGAGAATTAGAGCGATTGCTTCCATCGTTAAAAGCCATCCGTCATCATTTCCCTGAATGTATTATATCGGTTGACACTTATCGGCCTTATGTCGCCCGCGCCATGATTGAAAACGGGGCTGATATGATCAATGACATCTACGGAGGGCGTTACGGGGAAGAGATGCTGAAAACCATTGCCAACCTCAATGTACCTTATATCATGATGCACATGAAAGGGACCCCGGGGAATATGCAGGTCAATCCCGTTTATTCCGATGTGGTTGCTGAAGTCACATATTTTTTTGAGCAGCAGCTTATTCACTGTCGTCAGGAAGGGATCAGGCAGGTGATCATCGATCCAGGGTTTGGTTTTGGAAAAACGGTTGAACATAACTTCTCGCTACTGGAACATCTTGATTCTTTTCAATCCTTTTGTGTCCCACTCCTGGCAGGACTTTCCCGAAAATCAATGATCAATAAAGCATTGGGCATCAAGCCCTCTGAAGCGCTGAATGGCACTACTGTCCTGAATACCATCGCCATATTAAAAGGAGCCAATATCCTCCGGGTACATGATGTCAAAGAGGCAATAGAAGCAATCAGGCTTGTGAAAATGATGAAAAATGAAGAAACCGGCGAATGAAGTCAGAGGTTACTCTGAACCACTTCCACCGCCATTGGTGGTCCTTATGATGGTTCCCTTGGTACCCGCAACATATCCGGTAGCATTATCCCTGAAATAGACCGTCAGCAATCCATTGGAAGTATTTGAAACTTGTTTGATCCAGTATTTACCCCCATCGGTAGTTTTCAATATTACTCCCGGCCAGCTTACCGCATAGCCTGTGTTCTGGCTGGGGAAATATATTGAGTACAAATCATTTGAAGTAAGTGTATTATAACTTGTCCATGTTGTTCCTCCATTCGTTGTCTTTAAAATAGAACCACCGCCACAGGCGATATATCCCGTATTGGCAGAAGGGAAATGAATGCAAAGCAGATCTTTGGTGGTCCCGGAAGTCAGAGCGGTCCATTGTACCCCGGCATCAACAGTCTTTAAAATGATGCCCAAATTCCCCACAATATAACCGGTATTGGCATCTGTAAAGTAAATCGACCATAACCATTCCGCGGTTCCGGAATCCACGCTTGTCCATAATTCCCCTCCGTTATCGGTAGTGAGTATCGTGCCTTTGTAACCCACCGCATAACCCTTGTTGTAATCCGTAAAAAAAATGGAAAACAGTTCATTCGTATTTCCGGAAACCTGAAGCGCCCAACTGGAGCCCCCATTGGTGGTTTTCAAAATAACGCCTCCTGCTCCAACAGCATATCCTGTATTCGCGTCAATAAAATAAACCGCATTTAAAGTAGTTTTAACCCCCGAATTTTGAGCAGTCCAACTGGTCCCTTCATCGGTTGTTTTCAGAATAGTACCACTTTCCCCGACAACATATCCGGTTCCGGAAGTTGGAAAAACAATAGAATTTAAAGCATTAGAAGTGCCAGAAGACATTACCGTCCAATCTGTTATGATCTCCTTTTTACAACTAATGGTTAAAAGGACCAGTATTAAAAAAGTCAACGTTTTTTTCATGGAATCAAAAAAGTTATTGTTTTACCAAATATTTTCATTTTCGGAAACCATAGCCTCCAGGAAACGGGTACAAGATACGGAAAATTAGGGTGGAATGATTATTTTTTCCCAGCCAGGTATTTCAGGTTTAACAGATCATAATCGCTTATCAATACGGTAGTTGCGCCTTTCCTATCAAAGAGCCCGCTCCAGGGGCTCAGAGGTTCCCAGATACAGGCTCCTTTTCCTTTATCATCGGGAAGGCTGAAAATGATATCATGGACTTCTTTTTTAAAATCGCCATATTCCACTATATCCAATGGTTTGTTATACCTTTTACAAAGGTCAGAAAGGTTATATTTCAGGTCTTCAAGAGTGCCATGCCAACGGGGATAATAAGAAAGTCCGATGATGTCGAACGTTACTCCGCGAGCGATCATATTGTCGAGCCAGAAAACAGCTTCATCATTCTGACCGCCCAGCGCAATATGCAGCATAACAGGGATGGAAGGATCAGCCGCTTCGACTCCAGCAATTCCCGCTTTAAGCAGTGATGCAAGCTGATCAGGATTGCTGATATGACCATCCGGCCACAGGATCCCGTGGTTGATCTCATTGCCCACCTGCACTATGGCCGGAGGTGTCCCCTGCATCTTCAGCGCCCGAATAACACGGGTGGTATATGATTTTATCGAGTCGGTAAGCGCATTAAAAGAAAGATCAGCCCAGGCCTTAGGCTTATTCTGCTGTTGTGGATCGGCCCAGTAATCACTATAATGGAAATCAAGCAGGAGCTTCATCCCTGCTTCCCTAATCCTTCGGGCCATCTCGAGTGTATAAGGTAGTCCACAGTATCCTTCACCCGGTGCGTATCCGTCCTTATTTTCGGGATTGACAAAAATCCGTAAGCGGATATAATTAAATCCGTGGTCGCGCAACAGGGTGATGGCATCTTTTTGTATGCCCTGATCAAAAAATTTGTTGCCACGGGTTTCAACCTGGGGAAGAAAGGAAATGTCAGCCCCGATCATCCGGTCAATGTTTTTTGTAGTCGCGGTGAGTTGCATGGGTTTCGGCTTCATCATAACAAAGTCTGCCGGGACCGTATGGATCTCTTGTAATCCGGGCCAAAGCTTACCCGATCTTGCCTCAACCTTGACTTTTCCGGGAGTGGAACCGGCAACGAACAACAACTGGCAGGTACCGTTTAGAAGACGGGTAGCCAGGTAGGTTTTTCCTGCCGTGTCGATACGTGTGACAAGTGTTTTCCGGTCGAAGCCCATCACCTTCCCGTCACCGGTCATATATATCCTGATAGAATCATTGGCTCCGGGGATCTCACGGGCAATGCTGTCGATGAGGGCAATTCGTAACCGCGTCTGTTCCCTGCCATTGGCTAAAAGCGTAGTGTTGTAAATGGTAAGCATCACTGAGAAAGGTTTTCCTGTTTCACCAGGGCCCGGAGTACAGGATATGGATGCCCTTAAGCCCGGAACATGACAGAGCAATAACGCCGTAAAGCATGGGATAGCAATACATTTAAATAGTTTCATGTGTCAATTATTTTGATTTCAGCGGTTAAATGGCATGAATTTGTAACAAAAATACTCAGAATTTCAATGACCCTGTTTGCGCTTTAGCGATTTGGCGGTGAAAAATAGTTTTCGGAGTCGGCTTTGAAAAAACTTACACTGTCCCCGATGAAATGAACGGGTATCATGTAACGCAGGCCCCGGGCGATGGTTTCCTGGTTTGTGGGGCACTCCGTACGGGGGATATCCTTAGGGGGATACTTGTACAAACCAACGCTGTAGGCGATACCGTCTGGATGAAGTATTACCCGTCTTTACGACAATGCTAACCAGGCGCTATGGTTAATCCGGACCAATGACCAGGGTGATACATTGTGGACAAAAACGTTCGATACCATTGCCTGGGGATCTTCAACCATTCCGATAATCCGGATTGATTCCGGAGGGTTTGCACTTGCCGGAGTGGTGTATGATGCAATCTCTGCAACCAACAACATCCTCCTGAAAAGGTTTGACGAAGATGGCAATTTTATTTAATTTCGCGGCATGTTACTGATAGAACCTTTCGGTATTCGGATCGTCGATGTCATCGACATCATCCTTTTTGCCATCCTTCTTTATGAAATGTATAACCTCGTGAAAGGGACGGCTGCCATCCGGATATTTATCGGTTTCATTGCCATATACATCATCTGGAAAGTGGTGAAAACACTGCAGATGCAGTTGCTCACAGAGATTTTGGGCCAATTCATCAGCGTGGGCGTTATCGCCCTGATTGTTGTTTTTCAGCCTGAAATACGACAATTCCTGTTGATGATAGGAAATACAAAGATCATCAAGAATCCGAGAAAGCGTTTTTTATTCTGGAAATTCAAGGTCAACAATCCGGTGAACCTCGACATCGACAAGATCGTAAAAGCATGTCAGAAGATGTCTGAAACCAAGACCGGGGCGCTCATTGTCATAACACAGAGAAACGAGCTCGGTCAGTATGTTGAGACGGGACAACCCGTTGATGCAAGGATCTCTGAAGTTTTGCTTGAAACTATTTTCTTTAAGAACAGTCCCCTTCACGACGGGGCTGTAATCATCATCGGGAGCAATATTCATGCTGCCCGTTGTATTTTGCCGGTTTCCAACGATCCCGCTATTCCTCCTTTTTATGGATTGCGCCATCGGGCTGCGGTTGGCATTACTGAAAAATCCGATGCCATTGCCATCGTTGTGTCAGAAGAGCGCGGAGATATTGCATACAGCTATGAAGGTAAACTCTTTTCGGAAATCACACCGGCAAAGCTGGCGAGCTTCCTGGAGAACCTGCTACAGTAAAGGATCAGAATTTATTTCCGGACAATTGACGATTATAAAATTATTTTTTGTGCTTTCCCTGTTTTTTAGCAAGAGCTAATGAATCGGCAACCCGGATGCTGTCGGCCCGATGTTGCACTTCAAATTCACGGATCATCTGATCGGGCGTTTTTCCCAGGTTCTTCAATGCCATCCGGGCATCATCATTGAATTCATCATTGGGATATTTTTCGATGAATTGAAGGTATGTCTCCTTGGCGTAATCCAGGTTTCGCAGCAGATTCTCATACACGAATCCCTTGAAAAATAAAGACATTGCAGCCTGGGGATGATTTGGATAATCCTTCAGGAACTGGTCGTAAAGATTCAATGCAATGGTGCCATCCCCCGAATTCATGGCAATCCCGGCTGCCCTGAATAAAAAATCAGGGGAGAGTGAATCCTGGGGGTAAGCCTTAACAAATTTCGTGTACAATGTCATCAAGCTGTCAGCTTTTGCCTTATCAAAACTAACCGCTTCGGGGGCAAAAAGCCTTTTTTCCATACTCCGGATCTGGGCAACCGATTTGTCCCGTGAAGGGCCACAGGAAGAGAGGATCAGAAGGACAGGGAATAATAACAACGTAGATCTTTTCATATACAATTTACAATTAACAATTGAGGAATGATGGTTGATGGTTCAGGGAAATTATTTTCTTCCTTTTTTGATAGCCGGAAAGAGCATTTTATAGGTTACTTCAACATTTCCTTTTGAGATATCGGTCAGTTTCCGTTTCAGCAGCATCTTTTTCAGGGACGGGATACGATCCACAAAAACGATTCCTTCAATATGGTCATATTCATGTTGTACGATCCGGGCAGGTACACCTTCAAAACGTTCGTCATGTTCCTGGAAGTTTTCATCATAATACTTCATATAGACCACCGGCTTGCGTAAAATATCCTCGTGCAAACCTGGAAAGCTGAGGCAGCCTTCGTTGAATGAAAACTCCTCCCCCTCATTTTTATAGATCTTCGCGTTAATGAAAACCCTTTTAAAACCCTTAGCTTCCGGATATTTTTCCGCAAAAGGAGAGGCATCAATAACGATGACCCGGATGGAACAGTTCACTTGCGGCGCAGCAAGACCAACTCCGTCTGATTGATACATGGTATTCCACATATCGGCAATAAAATCCTTTAAACCGGGATAATCAGGAGAAATATCTTCTGCTACTTTTTTTAAGATAGGATGGCCATAAGCAACAACGGGAAAAATCATGAAATTTACGCTTTAAGATTGAAGTCGGGGTAACGAGAACCAACAGTTTCGAGATAGGATTGGAGAATAATGGTCGCGCTGACAGTGTCGATCAGCGCTTTATCCTGACGGACCTTCTTTCTGGCGCCTGAATCGCGGATGGCCCTTGATGCCAGGAGCGAAGTAAACCGTTCGTCGATCCGTTCAACCGGGATGGAGGGAAAAGCAAGCGCCAGTTTTCGTACGAAAGGTTCGATGTAAACCGACGATTCTGAAGGAGTATTGTTCATCTGCCGTGGTTCCCCTACAACAAAACAATCCACTGTGTTCTCCTTGATATAGCGCAGTAAAAAATCTATCACATCCATTGAACGAACGGTTGTTAACCCCGTGGCAATAATCCGGAGTTCATCCGTAACTGCAATACCGGCCCTCTTTTGTCCGTAATCAATGGCAACAATCCTACCCATATATTCATTTTCGATACAAAGGTAAGAAGATTTGAAAATTTAACTAATTTTGAAAGGGAGAAAAGATGGGAGATGGGAGATAAGCGCTTTGGTTCTCTGTTATGCTGTATTATATCATTAGCAATCAATGAAACAATCCTATAGAGAGATTATTGAGTCTGCCTGGGAAGAACGGCAATTGTTGACTCGACCACAAACAAGGGAAGCGATCAATGAGGTCATCCATCAATTGGATGAAGGTTTGGTCAGGGTGGCAGAGCAACAAAGTGATGGATGGATCGTGAATGAATGGATAAAAAAAGCGGTGATCCTTTATTTTCCGGTACGTCAAATGGAAGTGACCGAAGTGGGCCCCTTCCTGTTTTATGATAAAATCCCATTGAAAAGAAATCATGAAAAGCAGGGAGTCAGGGTCGTTCCGCATGCCATTGCCCGTTATGGTTCTTACCTCGCAAAAGGCGTGATCATGATGCCCTCCTATGTCAACATCGGCGCTTATGTGGATTCCGGAACGATGATCGATACCTGGGCCACGGTGGGATCCTGCGCGCAGATTGGAAAAAATGTACATCTCAGCGGCGGGGTAGGGATCGGGGGCGTACTAGAGCCCGTACAGGCCGCACCAGTGATCATTGAAGATGACTGTTTTTTAGGATCACGGTGCATCGTTGTCGAAGGCGCTCACATTGGCCGTGAATCGGTGTTGGGCGCCAATGTTGTCATTACCGCATCGACCAGGATCATTGATGTCTCCGGTGAAAAACCCATTGACTTCAAAGCCTACGTCCCACCACAGTCTGTCGTTATTCCCGGTTCCTTTACCAAAACTTTCACTGCCGGTACGTATGCTGTTCCCTGTGCTTTGATCATTGGTAAACGCAAGCCATCCACCGATCTTAAAACCTCTCTCAACCAAGCCTTGAGGGAATTCGATGTCCCGGTATAATGAAGAAGGTCCTGATCATCCAAACCGCTTCGATCGGGGATGTGATACTGGCAACCCCGATTCTCGAAAAGCTCCATCATGTTTTTCCGGATGCCAACATTGATTTTCTTGTTAAAAAAGGAAATGAAAGTCTCTTGAAAGATCATCCGTTCCTGCATGAAGTACTGATTTGGAATAAAAACTCACAATCCTACCTTCATTTTGACCAGTTGATGCACCGGGTCTGGTCAATCCGGTATGACCTGGTTGTTAATGTTCAACGGTTTTTTATGACCGGTCTGATGACTGCTTTTTCACGGGCGGGTATAAAGACGGGTTTCGACAAAAATCCATTATCATTCCTATATACCAGAAAGATCAAACATAAAATTGGCGATGGCGTCCATGAAATCGACCGTAACCTTTCTCTGGTTGAGGAATTCCCCGATCCTAAGCGGTATTTACCCAGGTTATATCCATCTCCTGATGATGAAAACGAGGTACAATGTTATAAAACCGGAATCTATTATACCATCTCTCCTGCTTCCCTTTGGTTCACCAAACAATATCCGGTTGAACTTTGGACAGAACTGGTACAAAAAATCCCTGCCGATGATTTTGTATATCTGCTGGGATCCCCCGTCGATCGGGAACTTTGTGATAAAATTTGTTTTGATTCGGGTCACCCGCACATCGCCAATCTCAGTGGGCAGCTGACATTCCTTCAGTCGGCAGCCCTGATGAAAGGGTCCAGGATGAATTTCACCAACGATTCAGCGCCTATGCACCTGGCTTCGGCAGTAAATGCGCGTGTCACCGTCGTATATTGTTCTACCGTTCCGGAATTTGGTTTCGGCCCCTTATCAGAAAATTCTTCCATTGTTCAGGTACCAGAGAAACTTGCCTGCCGTCCCTGTGGGCTTCACGGGTACCAGGCATGCCCCGAAAAACATTTTCGTTGTGCTTATGCAATCCCTCAGGAATCTTTATTGAAACACCTTTAATCGTTATATTTTTAATGAAGCATCAAATATTAAACAAAATCATCGTTACTTCATTACCGATCTTGTTATAAATGCTTTGTTTTTTTAACCAACTGAACTCATTATTTTAACTCATGCAACTCGAGATTGAACATTGTCTGACTGCCCTCATTTCAGGGGGGACCATCCTCTACCCCACCGATACTATCTGGGGTATTGGATGTGATGCGACAAATTTTGCCGCCGTGGAAAAGGTCTATCATTTAAAAAAGCGGATGGAAGGCAAAAACCTTATCATTTTAATTGACGACGTTGGCCGGCTAAGTGATTATATCGTTGAAGTTCCGGAGATTGCATACGATCTCATCCAGCATGTCGATACTCCGTTAACCATCATCTATTCCCATGCAAAAAACCTGGCTGACAATGTTATAGCAGCTGATCAATCGATAGCGGTCCGGATCGTTAAAAACGAATTTTGCCGCCGGTTGATCCGCGAGTTCGGGAAACCCATTGTTTCCACCTCTGCCAACATATCCGGGGAACATCCCCCCCTGACCTTCAAAAACATCAGTAAGGAGATCAAACAGGGAGTCGATTATATTGTGGACCCATCGCTTGACGAACTGCATGAAGTCAAACCGTCGAGGATCATCAAACTCAACGAAAATGGTGAATTCCGTATAATCCGTAAATAGTATCCATTGAGCCACTGCCAATGATAAAAGCAAACTATATACTGTTACTTTTTTTTTCTTTGTTTGTCTTTTCAGTTTTTGGCTGTCCTGCCGGAGGGGGAAAACGATATACCATTTCCGGAAAGATCACGGATAAAAATAACGGTGAGGCGCTCGTGGGCGCCACTATTTTTATCCGTGAGCTCAAAACGGGCGGTGTCAGCGATTTGTATGGAAATTACTCGCTCACTTTGAGCGAGGGGGATTACACCCTGGTTTTTTCATATATCGGATACGCTACCCGTGAAATATCCATTGTCCTTACTTCAAGCATAAGCCTGCCGGTTGAGCTTTCACCCCATCAACAACAATTGAATGAAATAGAAGTCACCAGTGAAAAAAACGACCGTAACGTTGTCAAACCTGAAATGAGCGCCTTCAGGATGGACATTAAAACGATCCAGAAAATTCCCGCTTTGATGGGCGAAGTAGATATTATCAAAGCAATCCAGCTTCTGCCAGGCGTTCAATCGGTAGGGGAAGGATCGAGCGGGTTCAGTGTCCGGGGCGGGGCCCCTGACCAGAATCTTATCCTGTTGGATGAAGCAACGGTATACAATGCTTCTCATCTGATGGGTTTCTTCTCTGTCTTCAATAATGATGCGATCAGGGACGTCAAACTTTATAAGGGGGATATTCCGGCCAACTATGGAGGAAGGCTGGCATCGGTGCTCGATATCCGGATGAATGAGGGGAATTCGAAAAAATATGAGATTAATGGAGGGATAGGCATCATTGCCAGCCGTTTAACCATAGAAGGGCCAATCGTGAAAGGCCGGAGTTCTTTTATTGTTTCGGGCCGCCGCACCTACGCAGATCTTTTCCTTCCGTTATCTTCCAATAAAGCTTTACAAAATAACAAACTCTATTTTTACGATTTCAATGCCAAGATCAATTACCGGATCAATGACAACAACCAGATTTTTTTATCGGGATATTTTGGCCGCGATGTTTTCCGGAATAATTTTGCCAGGATGAACTGGGGAAATGAAACAGCCACTTTCCGGTGGAACCACTTATTCACCAAACAGCTGTTTTCGACTTTTTCATTCATTTATGGCAATTACAGGTACTTTATCGGCACTCCCACAGGAAACAACAATTCATTCGAATGGTCTTCCAATTTAAGGGACCTGGGGATCAAAGGTGATTTCAGCTATTACCTGAATACCAACAACACCGTTAGGTTCGGCGCTGCCGCGACCTATCATATGTTTTATCCAGGAAAGGCGCAGGGTATTGGTGATCAGACCGTTGTAACGGAGGTAAAGGTTCCCAACAATTATGCTTTTGAATCGGGGATCTATGGGAATAATGAACAAAGGATTGGGGATCACGTTACCCTGAAATATGGCTTACGGTTATCCATGTTCCAGAGTGTCGGGCCAGGAACGATATTTCATTTCGACAGTTCCTACACAGCTATAGATTCATCGGTTTATCGTGCCGGGATAGTGTATAATACTTACCTGGGATGGGAGCCAAGACTGGGGCTGCTTTATGATTTCAACACCCATCATTCGGTGAAAGCAAGCTATTCGCGTACTTACCAGTATCTTCAGCTGGCTCAGAATTCCACGGTTGGCACTCCCCTCGATATTTGGTTTGCTGCCAGCCCAAATGTCAAGCCACAGATCGCTGATCAGGTTGCGATGGGCTATTTCCGTAATTTCCGTCACAATACCATTGAAACTTCCGTTGAGGTATATTATAAATGGATGAATCATGTGATCGACTTCAAGGATTTTGCCAACCTGATCCTTAACAATAAGCTGGAAGGCGAGATCCGCAGTGGGAAAGGCTGGTCTTACGGAATTGAATTTCTGATCCGGCTGAATGAAGAAAAGATCAATGGTTGGGTCAGTTATACCTGGTCAAGGGCCTTCCGGCAAATCAATGAAATAAACAATGGGGATCCCTACCCAGCTCCCTTCGATAAACCCAATAATATTTCGGTCGTTCTGAATTACATTATCAGTCCACGTTGGTCCATCGGGGCAACCTGGGTCTATGCCACAGGAGCGCCGGTGACTTTTCCGACCGGGCGGGCGGAGATCGGGGGGAAGATTGTCCCCATCTATTCTGACCGTAACCAGTACCGGTACCAGGATTATCACCGTCTTGACCTGTCCGTTACCTTTTCGGGGAAACAGAAGCCCGGCAGGAAATTCAACTGGGATCTGAATTTTTCTGTATATAATGTTTATAACCGGCATAATACATGGTCCATCAACTTTATGCAGGACAATGAAAATCCCAATGTGACCTATGCTGAAAAAATTTATTTGTTCGGGATTGTTCCATCTGTAACCTTTAATTTTCATTTTAACAATGAATAAGAAAACAGCCTATATCCTCTTTTTTTTCTTGTTGATGAACTCCTGTACCGAGAAAGTCGATGTCGCCCTGGATAATACTTACACACGCCTTGTGGTGGATGGGGACATTTCCCCGGATACGGCTGAGTATTGTATCAAACTGACAAAGACAGCCGATTATTTTTTCAATGAGCCTGTCCCACCCGTGACCAATGCAAGGGTATTCCTGTCGGACGGAGAAACCATCATTCCTTTAAGTGAAACAGATTCCGGTATTTCAGGGATCTATGCCACAAAACCTACTTTTGCCGGGAAACCGGATAGGGACTATACCCTTCACATCAATCTTTCAGAAGAAATTTCCGGAAAATCGAATTTTGATGCAACCTGCAAACTGAATCACGTCACCCCACTCGATTCGATCAGGGCTGTTTTCGAACCGGACTGGGGCAGCGAAGGAATCTGGAAGATCCAACTATGGGCCCAGGAGCCGGGTGATGAAGTCAATTATTATTTGTTCAACCTTTACAGGAACGGAAACCTGATTACCGATACCATTACAAAGAAGGTGGTAGCTGATGATAAATTTTATAATGGCAGTTACATGAATGGGATTGATGTACTTTACCTGAACAATGCGCACAAGTGGGAAACGATTTACCCGGGCGACACCATTACTTTGCAGATGTCGGGTATCACAGAAGAATATTATAATTTTATCATGCAGGTACAACAATCTGGTTTCAGTATCCCGTTCTTCAGCGGTCCCCCCGCCAATGTTAAGGGTAATATCAGTAACGGAGGGGTTGGTTTTTTCGCGGCATATTCCAATACCTTTGCAAAGGCGCTTGTGAGATAAATACTATTTTTCTAACTAAAAGTATAAAGCAGCTACGATGTACATAAAAAGATTTCTTCATATCCCGCGATTGGTGGCATTGCTAATCGTTGTCCTGCCTTTCACAAACCAGGGACAAAATAATACCGGCCTGAAAAAACTGGAAGGATCCTGGGTCGGGCCATTAAAAGTGCGTGGGACCGAAATCAGGTTGGTCCTGAACTTATCCTTTAATCAGGCAGACAGCGCCATTGTGACTTTTGATAGTCCGGATCAGGGCGCCAAAAACATTCCATCCAGTAAAGTGGTATATACCGGCGATTCGCTGATCGTTGAAGCAGACAGGCTCCGTGGAAAATTCAGCGGCGCCATTGACCCGGGGTTCCAATCCATCTCAGGGATATGGAAACAACTTACGATTAAACTTCCACTGACACTGACAAGACAGGAGAAAAAAATAACGGTAAACCGTCCTCAGGAGCCCAAACCGCCTTTCCCCTACCATCAGGAGGAGGTGTTTTTCCACAACCCTGTCGCTGGAATTGATTTAGCCGGTACGCTGACCCTACCTGAAGGCCCAGGCCCTTTTCCGGCTGTGATCCTCATCACGGGATCAGGGGCGCAGAACAGGGATGAAGAATTATTAGGGCATAAACCATTCCTGGTAATAGCCGATTACCTTACACGGCAGGGAATAGTCGTCCTGCGTTATGACGATCGCGGAATTGGCAAATCCAAGGGAGATTTTGGTATGGCTACAACCCTTGATTTTACGACAGACGCTGAAGCCGCGCTTGATTTTATAAAAAAACGTCCGGAGACAGATACCGCGAGGATCGGGGTGATCGGCCACAGCGAAGGAGGAATAATCGCTTCCATCATGGCTTCCCGGCGCACGGATGTGGACTTTATAGTCATGATGGCAGGTCCCGGCTTGAATGGAGAACAGATCCTCTTACTCCAATCATCACTTATCGCAAGAAATAGTGGGGAACGCGAAGAAGTGATCGAAGCTAATCAAAAACTCAGCAAAGGCCTATATGAAATACTGAAAAAATATCCCGATACCGCGAAAGCATCCGTAAAAATCCGTTCGCTGATCGCCCGTTTCGATAAAAAGTATGCCAGTGATACAAGTTATCACAAACTTTCGGGTGAAGAACTTGCTTTGCAGCTTCGTATCCTTAATTCACCCTGGTTCCGTTGCTTCCTGGTCCTTGATCCAGAGGATTACCTCTCGAAAGTACACTGCAATGTACTGGCTATGATCGGAAGCCTCGATCTGCAGGTCCCCAGCTCTGAAAATCTCGAGGCGATTGAAAAAGCATTGATTTTCGGAGGTAATCCAAATTATACAATTATTGAAATGCCTGGGCTCAATCACTTATTCCAGACCGCGAAAACCGGTGGGCCGGAAGAATATTCAAAAATTGAAGAAACCATATCCCCCAAAGCCCTGGAAACAATGGGAGAATGGATCAGTAAAACCATTCACCCTAACCGGGAATAAATTCATATTTTTGTATCATATCATTCTTTTCAATAGTCAATAGTCAATAGTCAATAGTCAATAGTCAATAGTCAATATTATGGATTCTTCCCTTTTCTCTATTTCTCCGGTTGATGGGCGTTACCGTAAGATCACAGAATCGCTGACGGCCTTTTTTTCGGAGCATGCCATTATCCGGTACCGCATCCTGGTTGAAGTTGAATATTTTATTGCTCTCTGCAAGCTACCGCTCCCTCAGTTAAAAACCGTCGATAAAAAAGTCTTCGCCCGGTTGCGGTCACTTTATTTAAAATTCGATCCGGAATACGCGGTAAGGGTCAAGGAAATTGAAAAAGAGACCAACCACGATGTCAAGGCCATTGAATATTTCCTCAAGGAACAGTTCGACCTTTTGGGGATGGGCAATTACAAAGAATTCATTCATTTCGGGCTGACTTCGCAGGACATCAACAATACTGCTTTCCCGCTCGCTTTGCGCGATGCCTGGCAGGACATCATGGAACCCATGCTGGAAAACATCTACCAGGTTTTATACGAAAAAAGCACAACATGGAAAAGGATCCCGATGTTGGCACATACCCATGGACAGCCTGCTTCGCCAACTACAGTGGGAAAGGAGCTTTATGTTTTTGTCGAACGCCTTGGCATGCAGTTAGCCTTGTTGGAAACCATTCCCCATTCAGCCAAGTTCGGCGGTGCAACCGGCAATTTCAATGCCCATCATGCAGCCTTTCCGGAAATTGACTGGATTAAATTTGCCAACCGGTTTGTGAACGATACCCTGGGGCTGGAGCGATGTCAAACCACTACCCAGATCGAGCATTACGATAATCTGGCAGCATTTTTTGATAACCTGAAAAGGATCAACAATATCCTGATCGATCTGGACCGGGATTTATGGACTTATATTTCGATGGACTATTTCAGGCAAAAGGTGAAGGATACTGAAACGGGTTCTTCGACCATGCCACACAAAGTCAACCCCATCGATTTCGAAAATTCAGAGGGAAACCTTGGGATGGCCAACGCGATCAGTGAACACCTGGCCGCTAAGCTTCCCATTTCCAGAATGCAACGCGACCTTACCGACTCAACGGTCATCCGGAATATTGGAATGCCTTTGGCCCATTCCCTCATTGCTTATAAATCCTTGCTGAAAGGGATGGATAAACTGATCCTTAACGAAGACAAGATCATGGGGGACCTGGACCGGAACTGGGCTGTTGTTTCCGAAGCCATCCAAACCATTCTCCGGCGTGAAAATTATCCGGCGCCATACGAAGCATTGAAAGCGCTGACAAGAGGGAAGGAAGGTATCAGCCGCGAAAGCCTGGCACAGTTTATCGACTCCCTTAAAATTCCGGCAAAAGTAAAGAAGGAATTAAAAGCCATCACACCTGAAAACTATATCGGACTGATCGATTTTTAACCCTTAAAAAGGCATGAAAGTATCCGGTTTTACTTTTGTTCGGAATGCCATCCGGTACGACTATCCGGTCGTCGAATCGATCTGCTCGATTCTGCCCCTTTGTGACGAATTCATTGTAGCGGTAGGGAATTCCGAAGATAATACCCGTGCATTGATTGAGGGGATAAACTCTTCCAAGATCAGGATCCTTGATACGGTCTGGGATGATTCTGTAAGAACAGGCGGTCAGGTCCTTGCTACAGAGACCAATAAAGCGATGGACGCCATCGACCCAAGCCACAATTGGGGTTTTTATCTTCAGGCTGATGAAGTGATCCATGAAAAGTATCATGCCGGCATCAGGGATGCCATGCTCAAATGGGTTGATCATCCGGAGATCCAGGGGCTCCTGTTCGATTATCTTCATTTCTGGGGATCTTACGATTTTGTTGGCGATTCGCGTAAATGGTACCGGAAGGAGGTCAGGATCATCAAAAATGATAAGAAAATCCGTTCTTACCTCGACGCACAGGGTTTCCGCAGGGAAGGTCAAAAGTTAAAAGTGGCTTCCGCCCATGCCACTGTTTATCATTATGGTTGGGTTAAACCACCGGAATTACAGCAGGCAAAACAGGAATCATTCCACCGGTATTGGCACAGCGATCGCTGGATGGAAAAAATGGTTCCAAAGGAAAAGGAATATGATTATTCAGGGATGGGATATCTTGTCCCTTTCCGGGATGGACATCCGGAGGTCATGAAAAACCGTATCGCACGTAAAAACTGGGATTTCAATTATGATCCCAAACAGGCGAAGCATTCCCCAAAAGCGGATATCCTGCATTTCCTCGAACAAAAAACAGGTTTGCGGATCGGGGAATATAAAAATTACAAATTATAGACTTTTTTTTACTTTTGCATCAAACTTACAGACAATGGATTTAAGTAAGATATTATCAATCTCTGGGAAACCCGGATTATACAAAGTGGTCTCGCAGGCTAAAAGCGCCGTGATCGTGGAGTCGTTAATAGATAACAAGCGGTTCCCGGCATTCGGGCACGAAAAGATCAGCTCACTGGAAGAGATCAGCATTTTTACCACTGGTGAAGATAAGTCCCTGAAAGAAGTTTTTAAATCTTTTCATCAGAAACTCGAAGGCAAACCGGCCCCTGATCCGAAAGTTGACAATAATACCCTGAAGAAGTTTTTCCTCGAAATGGTACCCGACTTTGATACCGAAAGGGTCTATGTTTCTGACATCCGTAAAATGGTGAGCTGGTACAATATGCTTCTGGAAAAGGACATGCTTGATTTCACCGGGCCCGAGGAACCTCAGAAAGAGGAAACTGTTGATACAGAGACCAAAGCAGAAGGAGAAACAACAGAACCTACTGTTTCAGATCCCAACCACGGGAAATAATAGGCTCGGCTAAAAGCGGAAAGTAAGCCTAAGACAAAAAAATCATCCCCCGGAGCAGAATAATCCGGCTATCGATTTCTTTATTTTAACGTATCCTTCTCAACCCCACTGCCTTTCGACTTTGCTTCTTTGATTTTTGCGTCCGTTTTCTGGATTTCATTCTCCAGTTCATTCATCACATTTTCGTTGTCCAGATATTCGGTTTTCCACTCCTTATCTCCATATACAAAATGAAAACGGGGTTCATTATCTGCCGGTTTCTGGTTCGTGCTGACCAACCAGAAATAGATGGTTTCAGGTTTGAACAAAGTGGAAGATATAGAAACGGTGGTATCGGAAATTTTTTTTGAATAGATTTCACGGGCCCCATTTTCATAGATCAGGATGTATTTGGAATCAATGCCTGGAGAGCGATGCCAGACAAAATCCAATAAATCGGAAGAGATAACCGATGAATCGGCAGGAAGGACCATATCGGTTTTTTCGTACACCGTCCGTGCCCTGTAAACCGCCCCTTTGATCACCATGGCAGTCTTAGGTTCTTCTTTTTCAATGATGGATTGTGCCACATAATTCATATATTCCTTGGTGAGGGAGGTCTGGTTTTTCCGGCACATCGATTGAAGATCGGAATAAGAAAAAGTCCCGGGCGAAGTCAGGCGCAGGGCTTTATCGCTACCGCTGATCAGGATTGCATAGGAATTGGCGCCCACTTTAAGCTGGCAATTTGATCCTGCTTTCATGTTTTTTTGGGCGGGTTGGACAACGCTCCCTTTTATCATCTTCACATCTCCTTTGGTGCGGAAAACCATGAATTCATCACATTGGGAATAGGTATTAAATGAGATCGCCCCCATGAGCACAATTATAAGAACCAGATGTTTCATTTTTTAATGTTTAGGTAAAAAGATACTGTTGATTTTTACGCGCCGGTCGATAACGAGAAGGAGCCGTTCGTAATAGGTCAGAAAAGTTCTGTAAAGAAGGATTGGCGCCAGAAAGTAACCTGAGTTAATGCTGCAATTAAAATATTTATAGATCAAAAAGAAAACATAAATGATCAGGACATTGAGGAGCAGTAAAAATACAGGATAGACCACGTTAAAAAGCAACGGGTTCCTTGTATTCAGCCAGGTAATAAAAATAACATAAAAATAACAGAGGATAAAAGAGAAAAGGATACACTGCCAGGTTGGCATGACGTTGATATAATCCCCTGCCAGGATCATACTTACAATGTTGGCATGGATTACCACACCATACATATCGGGCCGGGACCTGCCCGAAAGTTCCTGGTTCATTGGTGTGTAATAGATATCCTCCAGATCGGGAGGGCCCTGGAACGATTCACCCATATAACCCATCAGGACAATTTTATCCCGGATGACCGAAAGATCGGAGGCAGAGTCGAAAATCTCATCAATATCAAAGGCAACATAAGCATCTTTATTTCCGCGATAGTTGATCACCTCCCGTTTATTATCCCGTTCCAGAAGCGTCCGGAATGCTTCCGGCGCAAAGCGCCGGACCGCGGATCCGCTTAACGGGAACAGGGTTTCGCCCCTGAAAACCTCACGGGGGCTGAAAGTCCTCACCGTCGATATCATAGGATCGGCTCCACCCAGGTTAACAAATCCATGGCGACCGTTATCAAAATAGGGATCAGATGTTTCAAGGGAATCGAACTTCCCGGTAAGTTCATTTTTTCCTGTCAGGAAACAAGCCATGATCATGTTATCTCCTTCGTTGAACCGGATCCGGAGGGCAGAATCCACAACCGGATCACGTCGGGAAGAGAAGAAACCATCAAAACCGATGATCCTGGGATTATTTTTTCGGACCAGGGCGATTTCATCCGCGATCTGTGACCGGTTAAGATGACCGATATTCACCAGAACAATGTTGGTGTCGATCGTTCCTTTGCTCGCACTAAGCCTGGAATAGAGCAAATCTGAAAAATTAAAATCGGAGAGCGCTTTTTTGATCGGGTCGAACATCGTTATATTGAAAGTAATGAGCCCAAGAGCAGAAACAGTGATGAATAAACTGAGTGTGATAATAAAATAATCAGCTTTTAACCAGAAAAACAGTATGTTCCATCTTTTTTTCATTAAAACGAGATCATTTTCAATCAGGATCGAAATTAATAAAACATTTGAAATTAACTGACTTTTGGTTTTAGGTTTGGAATATTATACATTTGTATATAGAAAATTTCAGCATCCATCAATTCATTTACTTTAACTTTAACATTCATGTATTTAAAACCGGACGTTATGAAAAAATTCTACATTCTCACACTGGTCACTGTGTTTTTCAGCATGGCAGTTTTTGCCCAAAATACAGAGAAAGAACAAAAGAAAGAGCTGACCGATAAAGCGATTAAATCAGCCCGCCAGGAAGCCAAAAAATATTCAAAAGAAGGTTGGAAAACCATGCCGGGATCCATTCCTATGGATAAACTTCTTGAAAACGCCTGGATGAAACAAGTTGCCACCGACGAAAACGGGCAGCCCATGTATCTCACTGCTGATGGGAACGGTGTTGCTGAAAGTAAATCGGTCGCCGAAGCGCAGGCAATTGAATTTGCCAAGCTTCAGTTAGCAGGAACGATTGAATCGAACATTGCCTCCATTATCAAGGGCAATCTGGCCAACAGTCAGGAATCAACAACAGAAGCCACATCTGTTACGGAGATCATCCAATCCTCAAAGAATATTATAGCGCAGCAGATGGGATATATCAACCCTGCTTTCAAACTTTACCGTGACCTCAAGGATAAAAAAGTCGAAGTTCAGGTTCGGATCTTTTATGAAACCAAACAAAGTCTGATCATCGCAAAAAAAGCTATCCGCAAGGAACTAAAAGAAAAATTGCAAAAGACCGACGAACAGGTCGACAAGCTCCTGCTTGATAACCCGAAATAAGGAAATCCCATGTCAGCCAGGCTGTCCTTACTGATTTTGCTGTGTTTCGCGGCAGTCAGTAGTTTTGCACAGGTCGATTCCACTTTTGAGGAGACGCAGAAAGCGTTGCAAAGGGAAATCGAATCATTCACACAGGAGAACCAGGGTGAGTTCAATCAATATGTGGATGAAATCGACAAGGAGTTCTCCGATTACCTGAGAACTGCCTGGGAGGAATTTAACCTCTTTGCCGGTATTAAGCCAGACACAACCCCAAAACCTAAAGTCTTACCGAAATACAATCCGGCTGTAAACAAAATCAAACCAGGAGAAATTCCAAGAGAGATAAAACTTGAACAAAATAGCGGCCAGGGAATACAAGGCTTAGCGCCTATACCTAACATACCGATGGAACAGAAACCGGAAGCCGCAGAGGCGCCAGCCGGAACGATTATTCCTGTCAGTTTCTATGGAACGGCCATGGAATTCATTGCCGATCCCAATCTTGCCGGCGCCTTGCCCCCGGAGATTCATAATACGACCATCGCCGATGTCTGGGACCGGCTCAACAAGACCAATTACCAGTCACTGATCAAACTTTTTACCGAAAACAGGATACGGACGAACATGAATGACTGGGGGTACTACCTGATGGTAAAGAAAACAGCAGAACAGATCTCCCCGTCAAAAAACTATTCCCGGTTATTGACCTGGTTCCTTTTGACCAAATCGGGTTACAGGGTTCGGGTAGCTTATGCCGAGGACCAGATTGCCTTGATGTTCCCTTCGACTTGTACTATATACGGTTTGCGGTATTTCATGATCGATCAGACCAAATTTTATGCTCCGGATTTTCCTTACAACCAGATTTTTACATACGAGAAAGATTTTCCGGGGGCATCGAAAGTTTTTGATCTGAATTTCTATACGGCCATGAACCTTGGGGATCAATATTCCGAACGGCCATTCCAATTCACTTTTCAGAATAAAGAATACAATTTCAAGATAAAATATAATACCAACTCGGTGGAATTTTTCAAGGATTTTCCACTGTGCGAGCTGAAACTTTATTTCGATGCAGCCATCAGTCCCACAGCCAAAGAATCTCTCCTCGAAGCCCTGAAACCTTACCTTACAGGACGTTCGGTTGCCGAATCGGTAGATTTTCTGCTGAATTTCGTTCAAAATGGGTTCCCGTATAAAACCGATCAGGATCAATTTAAAGGAGAAGAAAAATTCTTCTTTCCTGAAGAAGATTTTTATTACCCCTTTACCGATTGTGATGATCGGGCCGTTTTGTTTTCGTATCTCGTCAAGGAGCTTTTGAAACTTAAGGTGGTAGGGGTGGTTTACCCTGGTCACGTTGCTACGGCGATCCGTTTCCCGAATGATGAACCAGGCGATTTTGTAATATATAAAGGGGAAAAATACCTGATCGCCGACCCTACCTATATCAATGCGCCTTTTGGACTAACCATGCCGGGGATGGTGAATGCCAAAGCCGAGATCATTGAGTTGCTGAATGAGCAAAACCAGGATGAAAAAGTTGCTTCGATCTGGGAAAAGACAGAATCCGGAGGCGGGCTGAAAGGGGATAACAAGCAGAATATCTGCACTGATGCCGAAGGAAATTTCTATCTCACCGGCTATTTCAAGGAAAATGTGACCGTTGGCGGGACCACCCTAAAAAACTCCAATGGAAAGATGGATGCGTTTTTCGCCAAATTCAATCCTGCCGGAAATCCCGTCTGGGCCGTACCGGGTGGCAGTGAGGGAACATCCATGGGATATAATATAACGGCAGATCCCAAAGGGAATGTCTATATATGTGGAACTTTCGAGAATACCATCTCCTTCGGGAAAATCATGACCATGGCAAAACCGGGGACAACCGTATTTGTCGCTAAATTTTCAACCGACGGCAAATTACTGTGGCTGAACCAGTTTAAACCCGATACCACGGAACATCCGGGCGATTTTATCTATGCCTCGTCCTGGAACAATGCCGGACGGTTCATTGAAACAAAATACTTCCCGCCCGATGCAAACTACAGCGGATTCGGACTGAGTTTTGATGCCAACGATAATGTATACTATACTACTGCATACAGCAGCGCTACAGGCATGAAGATCGACCGGATCGCGATGAATTCGGGAAGCGGGTTCAGCATCATTACATCCCTGAAATCAGAAAGCGACAAGGAGATCGAAAATAATTGTGAAAAAACCATCGCCGGATTGTTTGCCGCGGTAAACCTGGTAAAACTGAACAACATTGCCATTTCAGGGAAAGAAATTCAGCAAGCCTTTAACCAATACAACCCCGGCTTTAAGAATACTGCGCCCACCGTTTACGATCGTCTGGGCAAACTTCAATTGATCAAAAACGAAGGAGGCATTATTACGGTTAAAACCGAAGAAGAAAAGCCTGTGATGATCGACAAGATGAAAATCGCCAACAATACCAGGTTAAAAGTGGTTCCGTTACCGAACGGCGATGCACGGTTTGAAGTGCTGGAAGGTGTAAAGGTTGGGAAAGCCTTCGTGTGGTTCCGGTTGAATTTTGTCCGCCTTTTCAGACACAACGGGAATATTCTCTTTGATTATGATTCAGACCATACCCAGACGACGATGAACATGAAAAAGGATCTTTTGTTCTAATCCTTTCCAAAATCGATGGCATTGGTTTGATCCTTAATGATAATTATTTCTTTTTGGATATTTTTAGATCCGCTGAAGTGGAGGATATGCTTTCCGGCGGAAACATTGAAAAACAGAACTGTTGATTTTTCGACGATGGTCTGATAAAAAATATCGTCAATGAACAGGTCGCCGGTAACTTCCGAATAAACTTTTAATTCCCCGGTCCCCTTCGCCGGGGATTCATTTTTTGTTTCATCCTGCCGGACTGTCGGAGGAGTTGTCGGAGCGGTAACCAGCGAAATGCCTGGCGAAGCGGAAGGGGGCATCGCGGCCGGTCCGGGGGTGGGGATAACAAAAACAAAATCCCCTTTGTCAAGGTTGGGATTCCTTATCTTTCCGAATTGCGGATGCTGGGTCTCATAAGAATAGTTGATGACCGATTGCTGGATAAAGGCGCCTAACTCGGTTCCGGTCACATAGCCATCATGGTCCATATCAGCTTCCCCTTTAAGCGCTAACAAAAACTGGGAACAAAAAATACTTTTATCAGGCACTTGCTCATCGGCGGTTCCGCTGGTAATAAATTCCCTGACAGGTTGGAGTGTTTTCTGACTCAAGGGCTGAGGCAATGTCATACTGGTAGCAAACAGGGAACCTGAGAAACAAGCATCAAAAAGGAATAAGGCATGTTTTGATTTGATCCTTTTGGTATAAACTTCTATCTGCGACATTTCCATTGCATTGTTCTGAAAGCCAACCTGATCCCGTGTTGGATTCGGGGCATTTGCCGGGACAATATACCCCAACTCTTCGCCAAGTTTTGTTTTAATGGTATAACCATGTCCGGCGAAATAAAAAAGTAAGCGGGCATCGGGGAACAAGCCATAGGTAGTAATAAAACCAGAAAAAGCCCGGTCAAGTTCGGTTAAATCCGGGTCTAGTATTAAAGTAACCTTAAAACCTTGTTCTTCCAATGCCTGCTTCACATCCGACATATCGAGGCTGACACCCGGCAGAGGCGGAAGCCCGTTCTGGTAATTGGTAACGCCGATCACCAGGGCGAAACTCTGTTTGTAGGCAGTTACCTCCCCTCCCCTGATCCTGATTGGTACTGTTTGGAACCCGAGCTGTGCAAACCCGCTGAGATCCAAAATAATTATAAGAAAAATAAAGAGGGTAAACCGTTTTGGCAACATCGGTTTTTATTTATCAGCATAGGTAGTCAGCACAAGTCGTTTTTCCCCGATCAGTACTGTTTCACCGATGGTCTTCATCCCCCTGACGTTGGCCAGGATGGCAGGTGTATCATCCTCGATCATCTGATAGCCTCCTTCTAAACGAGTGGACAGAGGTTTAAAAGGGCTTGTTTGCGCGATCAGTTGAATGGTTTCCACTCCAAAAGGAGCATCACAGACAAATTTATCGGGTAACAAGAGAGGTTTGCCTGACTGGTCTTCATTAATATACCTGCTATCAGCCAACAAGGTTTTCCTGCCATCTGAAAGATAGTATATCAGCCGGATATAACAGGGTTGGTCAACCTTCACATAAACGCGCATGGTATCATTACGGGTAAAAACCGGGTTATCCTTCCCCCGGTTTGTCCACAGATCAACGAATAGGCCTCCTCCGGTAATTTCATTTTCCGAAAATTGTTTCTGTTGGACTACTGCCTGGTTATAATTATCAGCAATGTATTTGATGGCATTATCATTACACCACTTCTCCGGCAGGAATTCCTGTACGCTGGCGATATTCCGTCCGGTTTTTGCATGACGTAAATTGACAATGATCTTGATATTTTCTCCCTCTTTCCAATAGGTTCCCGATAAAACATAACCGGTGGTGTCAGGTTCCATCAGTCCCCGGTAAACCACTTCATGTGATTTCAGGGTAATTCCCTGGCGGACAATTTTTTGTTCCAGATTAGCGGCGAAACGAACTGAAAATTCGCTGCCCATGCGTGTATTCTGAAAGGTGAAAGATCCGATCTGGATTCCCCCGGGAAGGTCTTTTACCGTAAGCTGTTGTTTTAATCCATCCGCTATCAGCAGGCAAAGATCATCCAATGAATTAACTCTTTCTTTTCTCAGGTTTTGCAACCGTTGATTGATGAGCAGCCCATAATCATCGCCACCTTCCGGTAAAGGTTCTTTACCGATGGCAACCAGCACTGCCTCATCGTTTTCAATCTCCCGGACCATGGGATAACAATCATTAAAAGTTTTCAAGGCTGATTCGATGTCGCCGGATTTGACATAAGTATCACCGGCATCCAGTTTGCTTTTTAGTTGTTTTCGCTTTTCCGCCAGATCAGATGTACATCCTTTTATCAGGTCTGCAATTTTGATATAGGCAAAGGCATAAACTGTTTTTTTCTTCGTGTCGTAACATGTCTCTGTCTTCAACCCGTATAACTGTGCCTCCGATGTTGAGACACTGGCCTGTTTGAAATGCTCGTACGATTGGGTATTCAGGTTTTCCAGGTTCAGGGTGGCAGAACTTGATATATTTGTCTGGATGGTCTCCACCAGTTGGGATTTAGCAAATCCCAGGTGTTTTTGACGAAGTTCATCGGGATTGCCGGTTTTTTTAATGGATTCTGAAGAGAAACCGGTCAGGTACAACGTTTCAGGGTACTGCAATTTTCGCTGGACAGGGTCGGTCCAGGCAGGGTTTTGTGTTAATCCTTCCATGCCCAGCATCAGAAGGACAGTGCAGAAAATCAAGTTTTTCATAGGTTTTATTCTTCTCTGACAATGCGGAAACCAACATCGGGATATTTATCATCGGGTTTAAGTCCTTTCCGGAAGGTGATTTTCAATTCACCAGACCTGTTTTTATATCCGCCGCCGCGGATAACGCGGTGGTTACCTTTGTCTGGTCCTTGGGGATCAAATGTTGACTTAGGGTAATAATAAGTGGCGCTAAACCAATCGTTACACCATTCAAAGACATTTCCGCTCATGTCGTAAATTCCCAGTTCATTGGGCTGTTTTTGACCGACCGCATGGGTACACCTGCCTGCATTCTTTTCATACCAGCCCACATCATCAGCATCTTTTCCACCGGCAAAACTATAATCTTTGCTATTGTTTCCACCTTGTGCGGCATATTCCCATTCGGCCTCGGTGGGCAAGCGGTATTTTTTCCCGGTCTTCTGGTTTAAAGCATTCAGGAATACTTGTATATCCACATAACTAACTTGTTCCACGGGGCATTCATCGCAATTTTGAGTATAGGAGGGATTGCTTCCTGTGATTTCCCTCCATTGTTTCTGGGTGACTTCAAATTTTCCGATATAGAAACTTTTCATAGTAACCAGACGGGATTTTGAGATGGAGGAGGCTCCTGGCTTGGGAAAACCCGGAGAGGGCGGGCGCGGAAGATTACCACCGATATCGAAGGGGCCACCGTCAACATGGATCATAGGAATAAAGTCGTTGGCAACATGGAAGGCATCATTGGTGGTGGTTTCCGGCGTTATTTCAACTGGTGGGGGAACTTCGTTTTTTTTCCCCGCATCTTTTTCTTTACCCCGCTTTTTTGAAGGTTTTGCCGCGGGGGGAGCAGAAGCCACTGTGGCAGCCTCTTGTTTTTCTGCAGGTCTCACAGCAGCAGTCCCGGCTGGTTGGGTTGTTATGGCAGCAGCGGCTGGTTGGACGTTAGTTGTCGTAGCAGGGGCAGCGCCCAATGTGCCTGTAGATTCTCCCGTAATCGGAAACACAAAATCTCCTTTATCAAGATTTGGGCTCCGTATTTTACCATACTGTGGATGTTGAGAGTTCCTGGAATAATTGACAACGGTGGATTGCAGAAAATCGCCCAATTCACTTCCTGTAACATAACCATCTTTATCCACGTCAGCTTCGCCTTTTAATGCCCTGACAAATTGTTCGCCAAATACGCTTTTATCCGGAACCATTTCTTCAGCGCTTCCACTGGTAATAAATTGCCTTACCGGTAAGGTGGTTTTATAGCTGATGATAGCCGGGACTGCCCGTGTGCTTGTGAATAAAGATCCGGAAAAACAGGCGTCAAAAATAAAAAGGGCATGCTTGGCCTGAAGCCTCCGGGCATAAATCTCAATTTGGGCCATCTCCATGGCCTGGCTTTGGAATTTAGCCAGGTCATAATTGGGATTAGGCGCATCAACCGGGACAATGTAACCCAGTTCCTCGCCATAGTTAGTCTTCACGGTATAGCCATGGCCGGCGAAGTAAAACAACAACCTGTTATCAACTACCTGGCCATTCCTGGAAATAAAATCTGTAAAAGCCTTGTCAAGCTCTGACTTGGTGGGATCCATTACTACTTCAACCTTGAAACCATTTTTTTCAAGCGCCTGTTTTACTTCCGCAATTTCATCTTTAACCCCCGGCAATTGCGACCATCCATTGGAATATTGAGTAACCCCTATGACCAGCGCAAAACTACCCTGATACAGGGTTGTCGGTTTGCCCTCGACCGGGATCTCAACCGCTTTCATCCCACGATCCTGAGCTGATAAAGCCAGACCGGAAAGAATAAAAACAATCAGAAAAAAGATACTTTTTTTCATGTTCAATGCGGATTAATGGTATTCAAAGATAATGAAAAATATTCCGGAAACCATATCCTATTCGCTTTTTTTACAGCATCATCCGGGAATCATATACCTCCTCATCTCCCCTTACCTGAAACCAGGCCATATTCTGCAAACAGGAACCGTCCGACTGGTTAATTATCATTTGCGGATGTTCCCGATTATATCTATTTTTGTTGAAAGGTCCATCTACCCTCTATGGTTTTCAAAAAGAATATCGGGGATCTGACTGTGATCAGGAATCTCCGGTTAAACCAACGTCATTTTCTGCTTGAATTGCAATCGGAAAAGCCATTTCCCGTCATGCTTCCCGGTCAATTTGTCCAGGCTTTTGTAAAAGATGCTCCGGTTACTTTTCTTCGCCGGCCTTTTTCCATACATGCGGTTAATTTTACTCAAAACATTTTAAAACTGCTGATTCAGATCAAAGGGGAAGGCACAAGGCATTTATCGACCCTCAGGGAAGGAGAAAAACTGAACCTGATCTTTCCATTGGGTAACTCTTTTACAATACCCCATACAAAAGAGGTCCTCTTGATAGGTGGTGGCTGTGGCGTTGCTCCTTTACTGTTCCTTGCCCAATTTCTCAACCAGCAACAAATAAAACCTTCTATTCTACTGGGGTTCAGGACAAAAGATGATATTTTTGAAATCGAGGAATATTCAAGGTATGGAAAAGTATTTATATCCACCGATGATGGCAGCGAAGGTGAAAAAGGGTTGGTGGTTGACCATTCTCTTTTTCAAAAAGAGCGCCTTCCTTTCAAGAAAATATATTGCTGCGGCCCTGAGGCCATGATGAAATTCGTTGACCGTATTGCAAAATTTCACCATATTGACTGCGAAGTCTCGCTCGAAAACACCATGGCCTGTGGTTTTGGCGTATGCCTGTGCTGCATCGCCCCTACCGATAAAGGCAATGAACGGGTTTGCACGGAAGGGCCGGTGTTCAATACGAAAAGGCTGGCAGGATGGTAGCATTGAATAGAGTAACAACTCTGATTTTCTTATCAGTTCATTTACAAATCGTCAACAGTCAATCCTAATAAATGGCAGAGTTAGCAATAAACATTGCAGGATTAAATTTCAGGAATCCTGTCACCACAGCCTCAGGAACTTTTGGCTATGGGGAAGAATTTCTCGATTTTCTTGATCCGGATCAGTTAGGAGGCATTTTTGTCAAAGCCGTGACCGGGAAAAACCGCGATGGGAACGCGTATCCGCGGATGGCTGAAACGACAGGAGGCATGCTGAATTCAGTTGGTCTGCAAAATAAAGGAATCGATCATTTCTGCCGGGAGATCTATCCTAAGATCAGGAACTTCAACACGAATATCATGGTGAATGTTTCCGGATCGACTATCGAAGAGTACATGACAGTAGCAGAAAGGATCAATGAGCTGGATGACATACCAGCCATTGAACTCAATATCTCCTGCCCCAATGTGAAACTTGGCGGGATGGCCTTTGGCACAGTCCCCGCTATGGCACGGGAAGTCACCGCGGCGGTCCGGAAAGTTTATCACAAAGTAATGATGGTAAAACTTTCTCCCAATGTAACAAACATTACCGAGATCGCACGGGCCGTTACTGATGGCGGAGCCGACGTGATTACCCTGATCAATACCCTCCTTGGGATGGCAATCGATGCTGAAACCCAGCGTCCGGTCTTATCTACCATCACCGGCGGATTATCCGGTCCGGCCATCAAACCTGTAGCGCTTCGAATGGTATGGCAGGTACATAAAGCTGTGCCTGTCCCTGTTATTGGCCTTGGAGGGATCATGAACGCCACGGACGCCATTGAATTCATCCTGGCAGGAGCCTCGGCAGTTCAGGTTGGGACAGCCAATTTTATTGACCCACAGGCCAGTATTAAAATCATCCGGGGCATTGAAGAATATTTGACACGACACAACATAAGCTCTATCAGGGAATTGATCGGAGCATTAAGGACTGATGTTTAATCATAAAACAAAACCCATGAAAAAATGCACTATCTTATTGCTCTGTATCACCCTGCTTGCTTCTGTTGCATGCCGGAAGAAAAATCCTGATCCCCCCGCTCCCGTGCGCTGGGCCTCCTTCACCCTGAACGGTGTATCAAAAAATTATACGCAGGCATCCAAATTTTCCAAAGATTTGTGTTCTTCTTCAACCTATTGCTGCAGGTTTACCACTGATATAAACAATGAAGTGGCAGAACAACTGAAAATCGGGATTCCGGGAGACCCCATCGTGGGCCATATATATCAGACCGGCGAATATCGTTTTTCCTGCTTCTATGTTGATAAGTCAGGAACACGATATGATCTGGCAACGGCTCCGTTCAGGGTCATATTTTCACTTTGGGAAGGACAGGGTGGATGGGCCAAAGGAACGTTTTCGGGATGGATGATTTCCACGATGGGAGATTCCATCCATTTTGATAACGGCTTTTTCCAGAATGAGATCTGGACACTTGTTCCCTGAAAGAGGTAATGCCAACCCTGGTTTATTACGGGATGTTAACCATGCTATAATATATTGACTTCAGGTTCCAGTGTTATCCCAAAGCGGGAATAGACAGAAGAGATGATCCTGTTCATGAGGTCGAGGATCTGCATTCCTGTCGCGTTACCATAGTTGACCAGCACCAATGATTGATGAGGATGGACCCCCGCATCGCCGTCGCGATATCCTTTCCACCCGCATTGCTCAATCAGCCAGGCTGCCGGAACCTTTACGCGACCCTTGTTTTCTGTATCCTCTCCCGGTTGTTGTTTGTCTTTCTGCTCCGGATACCAGGGCATCATCGGATATAGCTCCAGCAGGTGATCTTTCCTTTCATTCTGTACGAGCGGATTTTTAAAAAAACTGCCGGCATTTCCTATTTCAACCGGATCGGGAAGCTTGCGGCGACGGATTGAACAAACTGCTTCGCGGACTTCCGCCATTCCCGGATGTCCGATATTTTTTAACCGTAGTTCTTCACGGATCTGGCCATAATCAAGTTTAAGTGAATAGGTACCGCTTATTCCGCCAGGAAGGGCTTTGTGAAGATGGAAAGTCACATCTAAAATGATGACCTTCCCCTTCAGGGAATTCTTGAAAATGCTGTCGCGATATCCAAAACAACATTGTTCCCGGTTAAAACGACGCTCAATCCCTGTATCAATCTCGACGAAGTGAACCGATTCAACCAGATCCTTCACCTCCACCCCATAAGCGCCGATGTCCTGGACCGGTGCAGCGCCGACAGTCCCCGGTATCAACGAAAGATTCTCCAATCCGGCCCATCCTTGTGCCACACAATACTGAACAAATTCGTCCCAGTTCTCCCCCGCTTCAGCTGTGACTTTGACCGTACCGTCATCCTGTTCCTTATATTCAATACCCTTCGAATTTATTCTGATAACCAGTCCGTTAAAATTCTTTGTGAAAAGAATATTACTTCCACAACCGAGAATGAGAAAAGGCATGCGGATCATGGACCGGTAATTAAGCAAGGTAAGGATCTCCTCCCTGGTATGGGGTTCAACAAAATACCGGGCCTGAACCTCCATTCCGAAGGTATGAAAGGGTTTTAGCGAGACTTTCTGATCAAGGTGCATGGGAAAAAGTAAAAGCCAAAAATAATCCATTTGATCATAACATCGGCGGAAAAGGACTATTTTTGTACATACAGAATACCAGATATTGAACCGGACAGGTAACATTTCACGGCAACGTAAAAAAGCCATTGTTTCTGTAACCAATGATCTGACTACTGATCAACGGGTTAACAGAACCTGTCACGCCCTGTTGAAGGCCGGTTTTGAAGTCCTGCTTGTCGGAAGGGTACGCCCCACGAGCAAACCATTAGCTCCCCGTGTTTATGGTACGCACCGGATGCGACTTTTTTTCGATAAAGGAGCCTTGTTTTATGCAGAATATAATTTCCGGCTTCTTTGTTACCTCTTGTTCCATCGTTTCACCTTGCTGGTTTCCAATGATACAGATGCACTTCCGGCCAATTTTACAGCACACCGCCTGAAGACATTTTTTCACCCGCGATCCGCCCTCCGGCGCCCCCCGGTCCACCTTCACGATTGCCACGAGTATTTCAGGGGAGTACCGGAATTAAACGGACGTAAAAAAGTAACATGGACCTGGAAGTGGATCGAAGACCGGATTTTTCCCCGGCTTCACTATGTTTTCGCCGTCAACCAGTCTGTCGCCGATCTCTATATGTCAGAGTACAAGGTCGGGATCAAAGTAGTGCGGAATGTTCCTTTCCATAAAGTAGAAACAGTAAATAAAGACAAAACTGATCTGGGCATCCGGGAAGATCAGAAAATCATCTTGTACCAGGGCGCTGTGAATGTTGACCGGGGGTTGGAGGAAGCAATCCTCTCCATGAAGTATCTGGAAACTGATGCGGTACTTCTCATAGCCGGAACCGGCGATATCATACAAAATCTTTCTGAGCTTATCAGGAAGAATGGATTGTCAGATAAAGTCATGCTTTTGGGGCAGATCCCTTTTCAGGAGTTGCATTGCCTAACCCAATTGGCCGATCTTGGACTTTCGATTGAAAAAGATGTCAGCATCAATTATCATTATTGCCTGCCCAATAAATTCCTGGATTATATCCAGGCCCGTGTGCCGGTACTCGTTTCACCTTTCCCGGAAATGAAAGCAATCGTTGACCGGTATCAGATCGGGGAATATATCCAGGGCCATGAACCGGAAAAACTGGCCCTGCAGTTGGATAATTTGCTTCATGATCAGGATAAACTGACCTTGTACCGCAATAACATGGTCCCCGCGGCCGCAGACCTTTGCTGGGAGCATGAAGAAACGATACTTCTCGACCTGATCCACGAAGCCTTGGAAAATTGAATTGAAGATCACAACTAATTATCATTAAGTTATTTATAAAACAATAATAACCAATTAATTTTTCATTATTGAGCTTTACCCTGCATATCATCTCATTCGATATTCCCTATCCCGCGAACTATGGAGGGGTTATCGATGTGTTTTATAAGATCAGGGCCCTTCATGAGGCCGGTGTACGGATATATCTTCATTGTTTCACATATCGCCGGCAGCCGGTCAAGGAATTAGATACTTATTGCGATAAAATCTTTTACTATCCAAGGAAAAACGGGATCATATCAAACCTGTCATTGATTCCATACATTGTTAAAAGCAGGATGCCGGAGGAATTGATGGGTAATCTGCTCCGCGATCATCACCCGATATTGTTCGAAGGGCTTCATACCTGTGGTTTCATCGCTGATAAACGGTTACAGGGCCGGTTTTTGATCTATCGGGAAAGCAATATCGAACACCAATATTATTACCATCTTTTCAAGTCAGAAAAAAGCCTTTGGAAAAAGCTATATTTTCTCGTTGAAAGCATCCGTTTAAAATCGTTTCAGAAAGCGTTGCAACATGTTTCCCTGATGCTTACGGTATCGCTGCAGGACATGGAGTACCTGCAATCGAAGTTCCCTGCAAAAAAGATTGTTTATCTTCCGAGTTTTCACCGTGATGACCAGGTCCACATCCTCACGGGGAGAGGAAAATATGCCTTATACCAGGGAAAACTGTCGGTGCCTGAAAATTATATGGCTGCCCGGTTTCTGATCCGCAAAGTTTGGGAGCCATCATTTCCCGAACTGATCATTGCCGGTTTTGATCCTCCTGAATGGTTGGTAAAATCGGTCAGGAATATACCCAACATCCGGATCGTAAAGAATCCAAATGATGACGGGATGGCCCGCCTGATCTCCGATGCGCAGGTGAATATTCTGGTCACTTTTCAACCGACAGGGCTTAAATTGAAACTCCTGAATGCCTTATATAACGGGCGTTTTTGTCTGGTCAACCCTGCCATGGTCACCGGTACTTCATTAGCCGCTCTGTGCATCCTGGCAAAAACCCCTCTGGACTTCAAAGAAAAAATCCCTGCTATTTTCAATCAGGAATTCTCAAGGGAAGATATTCAGAACCGTCAGCATATTATTGAGACGATCCATTCCAATCAAAAGAATTGTGAATTCTTGTTGGAAATGTTAACTTTGTCTTCCGGATCAGATTAACTCAAACCTTTAATATCATACTCCATGAAAAAGATACTTGTCCCTGTTGATTTCTCGGGTCACACCGAAATAACCTGTCATTATGCCCTTGAAATAGGAAGGGTATATGGAGCAGAAATCAAGCTTTTTCATACCTATTTTGATCAAATCATTATTGCCGACACCAGCTTTCCCGACACACTTGACATGAGTACCATTTACAATGAAGAACTCATGAAAGAGATACATCATCAAGCTGTCAGGAGTATGGAGGAATTATTCAATAAGGTCAGTGATCAGATCAAAAAGGAAAATTTGACCAATGTGGCCCTTACTTCCGGCGTTACAGGTGGGGAAATTGAAAATGAGCTCAAAGAAATATGCCATGAATTTCACCCGGATATCGTAGTCATGGGAACAACCGGAAAAGGGAACAATGTCAATGTCTGGGGTAAAGTTTCCACCTTTATCATTGATCACGCCAAGGTCCCCGTGCTTACCGTTCCGGAAATCAAGAGTTACCGGGGATTTAAAACCATCATGTTTGCTGCTGATCTTTCAGAAACCAATGCGGTCTCTATCGCGGAAATCCTCGATTTATTTACCCCGTTCAATTTTAAATTGAAGGTTGTTCATTTCGTTACAAAAACTAAAAATTCCGATGCATTTGGACGGATGAAGTCACTTCAGATAAAATTCGGGAAAGAGGAAAAACAAGGGCTGGCCTCTTTTGAAGTCATTGAAAGCCCCGAAGACAATCAAAAAGTAATCGATCAGTATATAAAAGACAATTTGGTTGACATGATCGCCTTTCAGCCTCATAAAAGAAGCTTGTTATACATGGTCTTCACAAAAAATATCACCAAGAAAAACCTGTTTGCCACAAACATTCCGCTGTTGGCAGTTCCGGTAAGAAGGTAACCTTTAGTTCGCTTTGACCAGTTTATAATTCCCATACTTATAGATCTCCCAATGTTGGCTCTCGGAACCATTTCCCGGGATCCGAAGGAAATCAAACGTAGTATGGAGCAAATGCAATTTTGGTAAATCCTGGTCGCGGGACGGTAAATCCGGTCCACATTCTTTTAACGCGGTAAGAAAATACATGGCCACATCATAGCCCTCGAAAGCCAAAGGTAAAGGATCGGAGAAAAAAACAGACTGATACCGGGCAACAAATCTTTTTACAGCCAGGTCATCATAATCGATAAAATGGTCGGATACCACATGAGCCTTTAAACCTACCAGGTATTCCGTTTCCAATCCTTCCAGATCGGCCCAGAAGGGCAGTCCGATCAATGAGACGGAATAATCGTTCCTGGCCTGGAACAGACGGCGGGTGATATCGAGCGCATAGGCTGAATTGCTGCAAAACACAACAACCCAATTTTCTTTTTCTTTTGACATCTTTGCCATCAATTTATCTTGTCCTTCTACAACCTGAACATCCAGATTTTTTTCAAGACAAATTTTATTGAGTTGATCCGCGGCGCCCGGGTCATCGTATTTTGCATTACGCACGATCAGTATCTTTCCGTCAGCGACCGTACCGGCAAGATATTCCGAAACCTGGCCGGCCAACCGTTTCTTTGCCGGTTTGATTTTAAAGACCATGGGATTATCCGTGAGCAAATCGCTACGTTCAGTAATGGGATTTACAATGGCGATGTTGTTTTTTTTGGCAAAATCAGCGGCCATTACAAAATTTTTATGATACAGCAGGCCAATGATCAGATCCATTTGCTTCATTTCGGGATTATCGAGCGTTTGCCTTGTTTTTATCGTATCCTTGCCAACATCATATACCCACAGTATGATTTTGATCCCCGATCGATCTAAGGAATCAAGCGCCAGGCGGAAACCTTCGTAGAACGGCAGGAACTGGAGCGATTTAGCAGTTTCATTGATATCAGCTTCCGGATTTTCGGTCTGTAATTCATCCACGGAATTCAGGTACAACGGAAGCATCAGTGCAACATTATAAACACTTTTTTTCCGGTTGTCTTTATTAACCAGCTTATTTTCCGGTATGACAGGAGTTGGAACTAAAACTTTTTCTTTGGGTACTTCTTTTTTCTCCATGGATGCAGAATCCAGGGCCTTGTTAACAGTGACAGGTTTCTCTTTGGGCTTAGTCAGATCTTCCGGTTTGGGGATCCGGATCTTCTGGTCTGCTTTGATACCCTCTTTCACTTCCGGATTTTCACGGATGATGTCGTTCACCTGCACCCCATACGCCTTTGATATCATGTAAAGGGTCTGCCCCCTGCGGATAGTGTGAATGTAAAAAGTTTTACCATCAACAGTTTCGGTGATTGTTGACCGTACATCTTTTAGTTGATCCTGGGATGTTTGGGAAAAACAGAGGGGCGGCAGGAAAAACAGCACAACAATCCCGGTAAAACACAACCAACGCTTCATCTCCATTTTATTCCAACTATGTTTAATCATTTTCACTTCGCTGATATTTACTATTCCCATTCAATGGTAGCCGGGGGTTTTGAACTAATATCATAAACCACCCTGTTGACGCCTTTCACTTTATTGATGATGTCGTTACTCACCTTTGCCAGAAAGTCATAGGGAAGTTGGGCCCAATCGGCTGTCATGCCATCGGTAGAAGTCACAGCGCGTAAAGCCACCACATTCTCATAGGTACGCTCATCCCCCATGACGCCTACTGTCTGTACCGGTAAAAGGACTGCAAAAGCCTGCCAGATATCATGATAGAGATCATGGGACCGGAGCAAAGAGATAAAAATATCATCGACATCCTGTAGCAATCGCACCTTATCACGGTCAACATCACTCAGTATCCTGACCGCTAATCCCGGACCCGGGAATGGGTGCCGGGCCAGAAAATCATCATCAAGGCCCAGGGTCCTTCCTACTTTTCTCACCTCATCCTTGAAAAGGGCGTTCATGGGTTCGACAATTTTCAGTTTCAAATGTTCAGGCAGGCCACCGACATTATGATGGGATTTTATGGTTGCAGAAGGACCTTTCACAGAATGGGATTCTATCACATCCGGATAAATGGTCCCCTGTGCCAGCCAGCTGATATTCTTTATTTTATGGGCTTCGGCATCAAAAACATCAATAAAGCACTTCCCGATGATCTTCCGTTTTTTCTCCGGATCAGAAATGCCCTTCAGGGCATCCAGGAACAGATCCGCGGCATCCACACCGGTTACATTTAAATCAAGCCGTTTATATCTTTCAAGTACATCCCGGAACTCGTTTTTACGAAGCAACCCGTTATCCACAAAAATACAATAGAGGTTTTTCCCTATGGCTTTATGAAGCAAAATGGCTGTTACGGAAGAATCAACACCACCGGATAACCCGAGCACCACCTTATCCTCACCCAGTTTTTCCCTCAATGCAGCGATGGTCGATTCAACAAAGGATTCGGGTGTCCAGCTTTGGGAACACCCGCAGATATCCACGACAAAATTCCGCAGCAAGGTCAATCCTTCCGTTGTATGGTAAACTTCCGGGTGAAACTGGATACCATAGGTATCTTCACCGGAGATATGGTAACCCGCATACCTCACATCGGTTGTCCCTGCTATGGTCTGGAACCCTGGCGGAACTTCAAGGATGGTATCGGCGTGCGACATCCATACCTGGGTCCCGGGGCCCATGCCTTTAAGTAAACTGCTTTGGATATCAAGAAAAGAAAGATTTGCCCGTCCATATTCCCGGATCCGGGAAGGAGCGACTACTCCGCCTGATGATTGAGCAAGATACTGGGCCCCGTAACAGATACCCAAAACAGGTAATTTGCCCCGGATTTCTGTCAGATCAGGGACAGGGGCATCCTGGTCCCTCACTGAAAAAGGACTTCCTGAAAGAATAACCCCTTTGTACTGTCCATTATTAAACGGAACATGATGGTATGGGAAAATTTCACAATATACATTCAGCTCTCTGACGCGCCGAGCTATCAATTGCGTGTATTGCGAACCGAAATCCAGAATTAAAATGGCTTCTTGCATTGTACAAAGATAAAAAAGAAAAGTTACCGGATAAGGAGAGCCTCATAACGCGAAGAATTTCCCACTGCATCGGTGACAACCAGGACAAACCGGTTCTTTCCGCTTATGATCCGGTCGTCGAAGGTATAAACGAGCAAATTATTCTTTGCGTCAAATTCCATCAGGATCCATTTGCCATTGAGTGTTCCCTTGTAGGTTTGGATCCCGGAAAGGTTATCGGAAATTTTGATTTGTATCGACTTTTGTTTACCGACTTTTTTATTGTTGAAGATATTGATCGGCCGTATCACAGGAGAGATGGTATCGGCCGCAACCGTATAATTTCCAAAATCACGGATACGGGCAGTAACCCATCCATTCTCGAATTTTCCGCCCATGCTCACAAACCGTCCCGCTCCTTCTACCGATACTATAATTGCTTTGGATTGCAAAGCTTTCGGCATATTTCCCGTCTTTATAGAAAGGGTACAATACGTATGTAAAGGAGTCAGGGGATCATGAATATGATGTACATCAGCAAAAGAACCATGCAACGGGGAAGTATTGTACCAGGTAAATGGAAGGTCCTCATAAAGCGCTTCCCCGGGGACATCCAGTTTGATCCCTGCACGTTCAAAATGATTATCCTTACGCCAGGTGAAGTTCTGGGCGACCCGACCAGAATTCATTCCTGAAACAGGGGCGCTTTTGGAGGGAAGGCTCCTGACCAGGAAGATGAGTGTGGATGAATGGCCAAAATCATCGGTTACCCGGTATCGGATGGTATGGACCTTAGAATCCGTAAACTGGGCCACTCCCTGATTTTTGACTCCCTGGTAAACACCCAGCTTATTATTTGGGGCGACGAACGACCGCTGGATCTTGTGTTTGGTACGAATAAAAGCCGGATAATCCATCAAACTATTGGCAAACCGGGTCTCCGAAAAAGCAAAACGATCGATATTCTGGGAAAAGACCGGAGCTTCATCCACGGTAAGGTTAATGGCATTTATCCCTGTTTTAAATCCTCCTTCAGCCTGATCGGAAGTTTCTATACCAAAATAAATCTTCCCGGAAACCTTGATGGTGTCCGGATTTTTTAACCTGTAGTTATTGCCCGTACCCGTTACCGGCGCCAACAAGGGTTCTCTCTTCCCGTTTACCAGCGCTTCTTCATCGCCCGGATATATCTTGATAGAAGCAATTTTCGGAAAAGTACCATCGGGCTTCATCAAACCGAAGAGCAGCGGGTCAATTGCCTCCTGGGTTTTTGAATCACGGACCTCGAAATGAAGATGGGGGCCAGCCGAAGAACCGGCATTGCCCGAATAGGCAATGATATCGCCTTTTTTAACTTTTATCAAGCCCGCGGGCACTTCCGCATCCAGTGCAAATGATTCGTCCTTGTATTGCTGTGCCCTTACCCAGGATGAAAGCTTACCGTTAAAAGACCTGAGATGACCATAAACGGTAGTGTAACCGTTGGGATGAGCTACGTAAATGGCCCTGCCAAATCCCCATGGAGAGACTAAAACCCTGGCCACATATCCATCGGCGACCGCATAGACGGGCTTTCCCTGGACCCCTTGGGTACGGATATCAATGCCTGAATGAAAATGGTTTTTTCGGATCTCGCCAAATGAACCGGAAAGTGAAACAGAAAAATCGATCGGCGACCTGAAATAATTCGCAGGATAGCGGTTCTGTCCCACCAGGTTCTGCAAAGGCAAAGCGAAGATCAGGATCAGGGTTGCAAATGAAAGGCACCTCATGATTTTAACGGGCTGGCAGGAAAGAGTAGTTTTTCGAATAAAACAACATCTGCCTGGTATAATCATCAGGATAAGAAACCGTGATATCCGATATGGTATCACCTTTGATGACGGTGGTAAAATCAGGATTTAAAAATCCGGCATAAGGAGCAATTTTCAGTTTTTCATAACGTTCCAGGACCTCTTTATGAAGTACAGGATCAACCTTTACCGCATAGTTTTCAACCAGGTTTTTGGCAGCCTGATAATCTCCTTCGGAGGTGATCTGTTGGATCAGTCTCAGCAACTCCCCAAACTTTGTGCGAAGCTTTTCATAATCATTGATCCTGAAATAGGTTTTTCCGTTTTTTGTAACTTTCTCAATAATTTTTTCCGGCGCTCCTTTTTCATAGATCCAGTGAGCGATCAGGGAACGGTCGCGCATGTGGGCCTGTTCAATGTCCTTCCCCGGTTTGATGCGCACCAGCTGGGTGAGAAGACCATTCCGGATATACCCGTCATATTCGGATTTAGCCACATCGGGATCAGATATAAGCCCATATTTGATCATCACAGGATCACTCAGATAATATAAAGCAAAAAGGTCAGCCCGCGCCTCTTCAATAGCCGAATGGTAATTTTTCAATGATTCCGCTGAAACTCCTGGTTTCAGTTGTCCCGAACCATGTCCCAGACATTCATGCAGGTCCGTCATCAGGTTTCCTGCCAGATAGCTGCATTTCTTCGCGCGGTCGATTTCTTCCTGGCTATAGGCAAACTCTTCTAAAAACCCACTGCCTAAGGAGGATTGATCATAAGCATAGGTAATATTATCCATCGTGACCGATTTGGATCCGAAATCTTTCCTGATCCAGTTGGCATTGGGGAGATTGATCCCGATCGGTGTAGTGGGGTAACAATCGCCACCCAATTGTGCCACCGTGATCACCTTGGCGGTTACACCTTTCACCTGCTTTTTTCGAAATTCAGGAGCAACCGGTGAGTGATCCTCGAAATACTGTGCATTTTTACTCAGGACCTCAGTGCGCCGGGTTGCAGCTATATCTTTAAAATTGACCACCGACTCCCAGGTTGCTTTCATCGCCATGGGATCTCCGTATACTTCAATAAAACCATTTACAAAATCAACCCGTGAATCATCCTTCACCCAGGCAATGTTGTATTCGTCCCAGGTAACAAGGTCACCGGTTTTGTAATAGTCGATCAGTTTTTCAATGGAAACTTTCTGATCGGGTGATTCCGCAACTGTCAGGGCTTTTTCAAGCCACGATACAATCTGTTCAATGGCCGGGGAATATAAACCACCCACTTTCCAGGTTAACTCCGCTATTTTTCCGTTCTCACGGATCAGTTTTGAATTTAATCCATACGACACCCTTAAATCCTTTTTCAGCCTGGAATCTTCTTTTTTAACCGTGGTATAATATTGTTCAACATCTTTCTGATTGACCCCGTCATAAAAATTAGCGGCGGAATTCAGAATGAGATCGCCGGAAGCATCCAATGAAATCCGTTTAGGAGCAACCGATGGATCAAAGATCAGCGGTGTAACTTCCTGGATGAACTGTTCGGTCGATTGTCCTGATTTCAGTGGCAGATCCTCCTTCTTAGTTCCATCGACGAGGGTTTTAAAATAGGCTTCCGGGAAACCGGGGACCAGCTTATCCGTGGAATAATGATGATGGATCCCGTTACAGAACCATACTTCTTTGAGGTAAATCACGAAGTTTTTAAACTCTTCATTATCCCTGTTCCCCGAATAATCATTATAAATAGCTTCCAGCGTTTTCCTGATCAACAAATTATATTTATAATTCTGATCGAAGGTAATATCGCGACCACATAAGGCTGCCTGGCTAAGATAGAAGATAAGTTTTTTTTGCTTCAGGGTTAAACTGTCAAAACCCGGAACCTGATACCGCAATATCTTAGCATCGGCAAATTGTTCTGTCTGAAACTTAAATGCTTGTTCTTCTGTTTTTTCCTTCTTATTTCCACCCGAGGTGCAAGAAGCAACAGTTAGCGTCGTGGCCATAATCAATAATGTGCTGAATTTGTTCATATAAACTATCTGAATTATGATGTACGATTTATGATCTCAATCCCCATTCCTCATTGAATTAAGCCCTGCCTCCCGTATTTCTTTCCCATTATAAACCGGGACCACCTGAGTGGAATCAGGAGTAAATGAATACGGGATCACATCATCCAACCCCAGCTTTTTCAACCGGTGGCGATGTGCCGCTTTCTCAAGATACGTTAAAACATCTTGACGGGCGATGTTCCAGAGGTCGATAGCCGCAACCCCGGCATCACAATGCATTTCAAATTCACCGGTTTCCAGTAATTTTTCAGCAAGGGCCCCGGCAAAAAGGGAATCTTCAATACAGAATTTATTTTTCCAACCCGAACAGAGGATCACCACATTTTGATTTTGCCCGACAAGCCATTGTGTAAGGGCAGTGATGTTGATAAAAGCCCCCATGGCAATTTTTTTGGCATTCTGCGCAATGGTTAAGGCGCGGGTGCCATTGGTCGTACAATAGACCAAGGTCCGGCCTTCGATGGCTTCACGGGTAAAATTGAAAGCAGAATTCCCGAAATCGGCAAAGTCAAGTTTTTTACCATCCTGTTCCGAAGCGACCAGGTAGCCTTTCCCCTTCAGTAGTTTGGCCTCCTCCAGGGTAGCGACAGGCAGGATCTTTTCAATCCCGTTCTCAAATGCGGTACAGATCGAAGTGGTGGCGCGGAGGATGTCAACAAGGACGACAATAAAATCATTCTTCGTCAGGATCTCCGGGTAAAGTTTTGGCGAAAAACAGACCTCAACACTACGTTTATCAGAGTTTTTTTGCATCATGATCAATAAAAAACAATCTCACAACCTGGGAACATGGCTTTCAGTTTATCTACTTTCTTGGCCGAGACCTTGGTATTGAACATTTTAACCGATTTGAGCTTATTCATATTTTCAAGGACATCGATACTGCTCACCTTGGTATTATAAAACTCAAGGACAGTGAGGTTTATGAGTTTCTGGATATATTTCAGGTTCTTGACCGGAGTGCCGCTGAATTTCAGGATTTCTAATTGCATCATATTCTGAAGGGCAAGAAGATCTTCAACCTGTGTATTGGAAAAATCAAGCTCTTTCAGGTTGGGTAATCCCATGACCGGGCCCAGGTCGCTGATGGGATTTTTCGGACACCTTAAAGCCACGAGGCTGGGCATTTGTTTTACCGGGTCCAGTTGGCTTACTTCTGTTCCCGAGAACTGGAGCTCCCTTAACCTTGAAAGGCGCCCAAGCGGGGTAAGATCCTTGATTTGAAAATTTTCTGTTATCACCACCTTATCGAGGTTAGCGATCTGTTGTAGCTGAATTTTATCGGGATTTCCTGTCAGGTTTACCTGCTGGAGTAAAACATCTTTCCAGGATTGGTCCAGATTCTTCCACCAGGATGTATTATCGAATGTTTGAAAAATCAACATAGCGCCCACGTTTTTATCCAGAAACCGGTTGGCCTCCACCAGATTTACCTGGCTGTTATCTGCAAACACCATACGCAGGGATGTCAGGCCCCAGAGGGGACTAAGATCACCGACTGATGTATTGTCGATTAACAGTATCTCCAGATTATGGAGCCCGGAAAGAGGTTTGATCCCGGAAATTTTTGTATTGGAAGCGTTTAGGACATGTAAATCGGCCAGCTCTGCAACCGGGGCAAGGTCATCAACCCCGGTACTCTGACATTGGAGATTGCGTAACATGATAAGCCGGTTTAGCGGTTCAAGTGAAGCGACGGTGACCCTTCCACTGATATTGATGCTGTCGGTTAAAGCCAGTTTATGCAACTGCTCCGTGGTTGGGGGGGTAGATATATCAACATAGTTATTAAATATTTTCTGCCATTCAGGAGAAAGCGCAGACCACCATTTTGTAAGCGCAACGGATTGATAAACCAGGGAAGTACCCGGATGTTTCTTTAAAAAATCCCTGACTTCAGCATCGGATACCCTTGATTGGTCGCAATATACTTTTTGTAAACCGGCGAGGCCATCCAGGGGCGCCAGGCTGGTCACCGCGGTACTATCAAAAAAGAGGATCCGAAGGCTAACCATGTTTGTAAGCGGTTCCAGGTTATCAACCTGGGTTTTGGAAAGATTCAGCAATTCAAGGTTGGTCAGCCCTGCAACCGGGGATAAGTCACTGATGGAAGTATGTCGGAAACGCAAGTCCTTCAGGGTTTTAATATCTTTTACTGGTTCAAGGCTTGTTGCTTTTGTAGCGCTGATATCCAGCATTTCAAGAGCCGGGAAAACAGGCAGGATGCTCAGGTCGGTAACCTCAGTCCCTCTCAACTTCAGGTTATGCAGGTTGGTACAGAACCGGAGAGGTTCGAGCGTATTTACGGAAGTATTGGAGATGTCGAGCGACTCCAGCTTGTTCAGGTTGCGGAGTGGCATCAGGTCACTGACGGGGGTCCCGGAAATATTGACAGAAACCAGATCCGAAAGTTTACTAAGCGGGTCAAGATCCGAAATCAACGTGTTACCCGAAATATCGAGAGAGGTAATACGGGTGATCTGTCCCAGAAACGCGTAAAATTGAGTACCGTCTATGGGTGTAGGGATCCCTTTGATGAATGCCACCGTATCATTGTATCGCTCAATATCGGCCAACCGGAGATTATCATCGAACACAAGATCCTTTGCAAGAATGTCCTTCCACCCTTGCGACAAACTGTTCCACCAGCGCCGGAGATCGTCCTTTTCATTGAGTTTTGTTGTATAAACACTGACAATTTTAAGCTCCCGTTTAACGGAATCATAGTTCAGCTCAATGTATCTGACTTTATTGGAATTGATGGAGTCGTCATTCAGGTTAACTCCCCTCAGGTTCCGGTTTGCCGTAACTTTAAAATAAGTAAGTCCTTCCTGGTTGGACAGTAGGCTTACATCCTGTATTGCATACTGAAATTTCGCCCCTTTGAAAAAGAAATCAACATCACTCAGGTAGGCAGGCATATCTTTATAGAGCGGCACCAACCGGTTATCGTCAAGGTCATCTTCCACCTGGACTTCCTCATCCCATGTAAATTTCAGGTAGCTTTTGGCGATGATGGTTTGTTTTTCATTGACAGAGTTCCTGCGGTCAGCTAAAAAATTGAGGGTGCTTTCATAAAATTTCACCAATGGGACTACCTGCAATTTAAAAGTATCTACTTTATTGGCAGGAATTCTCCCGGCTTTGAACTTCAGCTGTTGCGCGCCAGATGCCCCACCTTTCTTTTTCACCGTTGTCGCGGGTTTCTGCTTAGAAGTGGTTTTCTTTTGGGCCGTAACCTGCCCAATGCCAACAAATGCCAGGATGACCAGCAGGATATAGAATTTTCGCATGCGCTATTAATTTGAACGTGAATAATGTTGTAACAGTTCCTTTTTCTCCTGTTCCGTTACCCGCAGGATGTTGGAGATCAGCCAACCCGAATTCATCTCGTTACGGTTAAAATAAGAGACCTCAAAATACCAGCCCGGAACCTGGAAAATATGAAATTTAACGTTGTCAACAGATACAAAGCTCAGGTTGTTGTTTTTCATTTCCATGACAAACAATGCCATCATATCAGGATTATAATCCTTTTTAAGATAATAATCAAGGGTTGAAGGATCGCGGAAAACCTTGTGAAGGTTCATGAAATCGAGCTCATGGCTCATCGGGTGGATAAAGAATTTCAGGTTTGCCGTATCGTTAACATGCGTAAACCATGATTCGAACCGGTCAAAGTAAACATTTGAGAACATCCATTTATATCCCCCGTTCTGCTTCTCTAATTCCAGGTAAAGGATAATGGTGACCTTCTCTTTTTTGTATAAAAAGGTTGTTGAAACTTCCGCGAACCAGGAACCACCGTGAAAATCAAGAAATATGGGATTCTTTTTATTGAGTGCCTGTTCGATAAAAACAAATTTTGTATCATCGCTGATACTGGTGTTGGATTGATCGAAAAGCATTTTCACATAACCCTTCCGGGCCTTGAGGTCACGAAAACCGGGATCCCCCGGATACAACCTGTTTCCCTGAATATCCTCTTCCCCGTTGAACCGTAAAAAAAACTGGTTCATCTGTTTGGTCTGGGCATAAAACACCGTTTCATCCGGTGAGAAACTACCGATCGAGCCCTGCGAAATAGCAAACAAGGGCAGAAGAAAAAACAGTAAAAAATAGTTAACTCTCAACAATTCCTAAATCCTAATTCCTCAATTCAAATTTATTTCGAGGTTTCTTTCACCCGGATATCGCCTAACATAACATCCCAGAAACCAATGGTCCTGCCACCGATCTGGGTCTCTTTACGTTTTACATAAACAGTGATATCTTTTTTGGTAGTATCTTCATAAACCAGTCCTTTTTCCTTGTCATAACCCTGGAAACGCTGGTAAACGGTGATCACCCCCACATAGGTGCCATCTGGCTGGCGTTCAAGATCACTCACATACTGTATTTTATACCAGTCGATGGCCACCTTGCTATAGTTAAGTTGCATGAGACGGTCAAAATACTCACGCACTTTATAATAATTTACATCCTGCCTGTTCAGCGAAGAAACTCCGATTTCGCTGCTTTCCATGAACAACTCCACGGCCCTTTCAATGACCCGCTGGGCATCAGACCACTGGGTTTCTTTATCTCCGATGATGCTGATGTACTTGCTCAGGTCACGGACTTTTTCAAGGGCAAGACTGTCGATTGCCTGTTTACGCTGGGGGGAAAGATTATCCTGGGCAGAAGCCCTGAAGGTCACAGTTGAAAAGGTAACTGCTATGATCAAAAAAAGAAGCTTTCTCATGGTTTTACTTTTTGATTAAATCGAGTTCTTTGATTTTTCCGTTGGCATCGAGTTGCATGGCATCGATCATGTTCTTATTGGCCTTCTGATCCCTGATAAAGTTGAGGTACCGGCTGATCGTCGTGGGTTTATCATAATCAACGATTGAACCTTCGCGGCTGATAATGATCAGGACCGGTGCATCATCCGATGAAAAGAACTGCAGGGCGCTTTTGATTGAAGCATCAGCCTGGGTCAGGTTGCCTGACCGGGCAGAATTTGCAATCGTGGTAAAGGCGTTTTCAAGTTGTGTTTTTACCGGGAGATTGGCTTCTGAATTGAAAGAACGCATGTCCCTGATCTTTTTCTCCAGACGCGAAATTAATTCACCAATTTCGGGATCCTTCAGGTTCTGGGATTTGATCGCATCAAGCTCACCCTCAAGCTGGTCAGCGGTTTTATTATCCTTGTTCAGGATCAGGTCAAGCAGCTTCGCCCGCGCCGCATCCACCTTCAGGGCATTGGCCTTGGCCTGATCGGCATAGGATTGTTTCAACTTCTGCGAAGCTTCCAGCAACAACTGGTTCAGCGTGGGATCTTTGTAATTTTTATTGGTGATATCCGAAATCAGGCGGTCCTGATCTTCGAGGGAAAGGGTTGAAGAACCATCGACAATCGATTGAAGCTGCTTTTTTGCCGTTTCTATCTGCGCTTTCCGTTCTTTTTTCGAGATTTTACCGGTCGATTTGCAGCCGTCGGTACCAATGGCTATTAAGGCGATCAGCAAAATATACATAAAATGCCGCCACCTGATTGTCCTGCATTTATCCAATATTTCAGTCATAGTATCCAATTTTGATTAATATACACTCATTTATCATTTATCATTTATCATTTATCATTTATCGCCCATCACTTATCAATTGTTACTTGTCACTTGCTTTCCCCTTTATAAAACGGAAATTTCACCACTTTTGCCCGCAGGATCTTTTCCCTGATCCTGATATGGATCCCGCTGCCTTCTTTAGAAAGCGCCGTTGGCACATAACCCATTCCAATGGGGATCTTTACCGAAGGTCCCATGGTCCCTGAGGTTACCTCCCCGATCTTGTTACCCTGGGCATCCACAATTTCATATTCATGGCGTGGAATTCCTTTATCCACCATTTCAAAACCCACAAGGCGGTGTTTGACGCCTTCCTGTTTTTGTTTCAGCAGGTAAGGTTTATTGATAAACGTCTTATAGTCAGTGAATTTCGTGATCCATCCCAATCCGGCTTCGATGGGCGAAGTAGTGTCATTGATGTCATTGCCATAGAGGCAATAACCCATTTCAAGGCGGAGGGTATCACGGGCGCCAAGTCCGATTGGTTTAATTCCAAATTCCTGTCCGGCTTCAAATACCGCTTTCCAGATTTTTGGGGCGTCTTCGTTCGCCATATAGATTTCGCATCCTCCTGAACCGGTGTAACCGGTGGTAGCAAAAATAACACCCGGAACACCTGCAAAAGTCAGCTTTTTGAAGGTATAATATTCCATATCGGTCACCGGTGTACCTGTAAGTTTCTGCATGGCCTTCAGCGCCAAAGGGCCCTGAATGGCCAACTGGGCAAATTCATCGGAAGCGTTGTAAAGGGTAGCCCCCATTTTATTTTGTTTATTACACCAGTTCCAGTCTTTTTCAATGTTTGCAGCATTGACCACAAGCATATAAATATCATCGGCTACTTTATAGACCAGCAGGTCATCCACAATGCCACCGGTTTCGTTCGGGAAACAGGAATATTGTACTTTTCCGGGAACCAGCTTGGAGGCGTCGTTGGAGGTGACCCATTGGACAAAGTCAAGGGCTTTGGGCCCCTTTACCCAAAATTCTCCCATGTGGGATACATCGAAAACGCCCACAGATTTGCGAACGGTTTCATGTTCGGCGTTAACACCTTCATACTGCAGCGGCATATAATAGCCGGCGAATGGCACCATTTTGGCGCCCAGGGCTTCGTGAAATTTAGTAAATGCTGTATTTTTCATTGGTTTGAAATATATAAATAAACGGTACAAATTTAGGAAAAATTGTCCCGGCAACGCCCCAATGTTTATATATTAAAGGAAATGTTAATATGTTCGGCATTATTTTTTTTACTTTTGAACCATGTTAATAACAAAGGAAAATACCCCGCGGTGGTTTATCTTTCTCATTGATATTGCCATCGTTATATCATCGGTTATATTAGCTTATTTATTGCGGTTCAACTTTGCGATACCGATGTCTGAGTTGGCCCCCCTCCCCCAGATCCTCCTCTATATTATTCTGGTACGGACCGTGAGTTTCCTGATCGCCCGCTCCTATGCCAGCATCATCCGCTATACCAGTACCGGAGATGCGCTAAGGGTTTTTGCCACGATCCTGAGCGGTAGTATTATTTTTGCATTGACGAATTTGGCCACCTACCTTTTCGACCGGTTTTTCTTCATTCCTTTTTCGATCATTATCATCGATTTCCTGGCGACTTCCTTTGGCATGATTTCGTTCCGCCTTTTAGTCAAACTGGCTTTTCTGGAATTCCTGCACCCCGAACGCGAGAAGGCAAATGTAGTGATCTACGGGGCCGGCGAAGCAGGGATCTCGGCCAAACGGACCCTTGATCGCGATGCCGGCACCAAATATACCGTACTGGCTTTCCTTGATGATAACGTAAATAAACAAGGGAAAAAGCTGGAGGGGGTTACCATCCTTGATCCTGGAAAACTGGACCATCTCCTTACATCCAACACAATCTCACAGGTGATCCTGGCGACCGAACATTTCGATCTTGCAAAAAAACAGGTGTTGGTGGATAAATGCCTTACCTTCAACACCCGTGTCCTGACCGTTCCTCCCATGATCAGGTGGATCCATGGAGAATTGAGTTTCAACCAGATCCGCAACATCAATATTGAAGAACTACTTGAACGTGAAGAGATCAAATTAGATGAACAGAAAATATCAAAAGATCTCACGGGAAAAGTGATCCTGATCACCGGCGCCTCCGGATCAATCGGAAGTGAGCTTGTCAGACAGATATCTGATTTTGCGCCCAAGAAATTGATCCTGATTGATCAATCCGAAACGCCCCTTCACGCGCTTACCCTCGAATCGGAAGAATTCAACAGGGGGGCTTCCATCGAATTTATCCTCTGCGATATTTGTAATGAACCGAGGATGCGCAGTATCTTTGAAACTTTTAAACCCGATATCGTTTACCATGCAGCGGCCTATAAACATGTTCCCATGATGGAGTCCAACCCCGTGGAAGCAGTCCTCACCAACGTGCAGGGGACCTGTATTGTCGCTGACCTTTCACTGGAATCCGGGGTACGGAAATTCATCATGATCTCCACCGATAAAGCGGTAAACCCAACCAATGTGATGGGCGCTTCCAAGCGGATTGCCGAAATTTATACCCAGGCCATGAACGCGAAGGATAAAACCCGGTTCATCACTACCCGATTTGGGAATGTGCTGGGATCCAGCGGCTCGGTAATCCCTCTTTTCAGAAGTCAGATTGAAAAAGGAGGCCCCGTTACCATTACCCACCCCGAAGTCACCCGTTTCTTCATGACCATCCCCGAAGCATGTCAGCTGGTCCTGGAAGCAGGTACGATTGGTAAGGGGGGCGAGATCTTCATCTTCGACATGGGGAAACCTGTCAGGATCCTTGATCTTGCAAAAAAAATGATCCAACTGTCAGGGTTCACGCCTGATAAGGAAATACCCATTAAATTTACCGGTTTACGGCCCGGGGAAAAGCTTTATGAAGAGCTGCTCAACATCGAGGAAAATTCCTTGCCCACCTACCATCCGCTCATCATGATCGCGAAAGTAAGGGAATACCAACCCGACGAAGTCACACGGGAGGTCACTGAGCTCATCCGGATGACCCCCCTGAAATCCAATTTCGACATCGTCAGGAAAATGAAAGAAATTGTCCCGGAATACAAAAGCCAGAACTCTATCTACGAACAATTAGACTAATATCCGCCATGCTGACAATTCTCGGTCCGACTGCAACCGGTAAAACAGCGCTTGCTGCCCGCGTGGCTTACGAGCTGAACGGAGAGGTTATTTCTGCCGATTCGAGACAGGTTTACAGAAGAATGGACATTGGGACCGGGAAAGACTTTGCAGATTATATCATTGAAGGGGCCCCGGTACCTTATCATCTCATTGATATCGCGGAACCAGGCACGGAATATAATATTTTCCGTTATCAACAGGATTTTCTGAGAGTATATGGCGATATCAAAGATAGAGGAAAATTACCCGTCCTGTGCGGGGGTTCCGGAATGTATCTTGAATCCGTGCTTAAGGGGTACCATTTACCGGAAGTGCAGCGCGATCCTATTTATACTGAATCACTGTTGAATAAAACAGAGGAAGGGTTGACAGATATTCTCCGGTCTTTAAAAACCCTCCATAATAAGACCGATCTTGAAGACCGCGACCGGTTGATAAGGGCTATAGAAATAGAGATGAAAGCGCGTGGGAACAATTCAGGACCTGCGTTTCCCAAAATATCATCCACGGTTTTCGGGATCTGGTTTCCCCGTGGCTTACTGAAGAAGAGGATCACCGACCGTCTTCAGGGCAGACTTGAAAATGGTATGATCGCCGAAATCGAGCAATTGCTTAAAAGCGGGATCACTCCCGAAAGGTTAATGCGGTATGGTTTGGAATATAAATCCGGAACGCGGTTTGTTACCGGGGAGATATCCTTTGACGAATTGTTCAATTCCCTTAACACCGCCATTCACCAGTTCTCAAAACGGCAAATGACATGGTTCAGAAGGATGGAAAGGCAGGGACTTAAAATTCACTGGATCGACGGCAGATGGGCCCTCCGGGAAAAGATGGCCTTTATCATCGACCATCTTCCTGATTAAAAAAACACACACATCATGTATGGTTTCAGGATAATTTCAGCGCTTCTTTAATCGCCGAGATCAGCATTTCCCTTTCAAATGGTTTCGGGATAAAATGCGAGAATCCATTGCTCATGATTTCTTCCTTTTCACGCGGTGTGGCATAGCCTGTTATGGCAATAAACGGAACATCATGATAGTTGTCAAGGATACGGATAGCGCGGGCGGCTTCAATTCCATTCATTTCGGAACTGAGATTGATGTCCATCAGGATAAGGTCATACTGTTTCGCGATCGACTTGCTGATGGCCGAATACCCATCGTAAGCTTTATCGACGGAGCAGAATGGACCAATGAAAAATTCAATCAGGTCCGCGTTGGCTTTATTATCTTCGACGATCAACACGGACGGTTTATTGTTTTTCCATCGTTCATCGATAGGATGCTTTGATCCCGGAAGAACATCTTCTTTACTTACCTGTTTTTCAACCACGTTAGCCATAATTCTTGGGAACCTGACGGTAAACACAGACCCTTCTGACGGTTTGCTGTTCAACTCAATAGCGCCCCCCATCAGATCCACAAATTTTTTGCACAGGGTCAGTCCCAGTCCGGTCCCCTCATAGGTTCTTGCAAGCCCTTCACTCCCCTGACGGAAAGCTTCAAAAATATACTTCGTTTGCTCAGGCATAATACCAATACCGGTATCTATGACTTTAACCGTTGCGAATTCAGATTTTCCTGATTTTTCAGCTTCAACTTTTACGGTAACTGAACCGCAGCTGGTGAATTTAATAGCATTATCGACCAGGTGCAGGATAATGTTATTGAAAAGGTTCCTGTCAACTTCGGCAAAAATCGCTTCCCGCGTCAGATCTGTTAACCCTATATTTTTCTTTTTTGCCAGATCTTCATAATTGGAGATAACTTTCTGAACCTCTTCATCAAGATTGAAAATTTCGGGGTTAACATGAGTTTGGTCAGATTCAATATGGGCCAGGTCCAGGATGGAATTCAAGGTTGCCATCAGCCGTTTTCCCGAAGTAAGGATGGTGTCGGCCATTTCAATATTCTCAGGCTTTGTATGAGCCTCTTTCAATATCCTGGCAAAACCCAGGATCCCGTTCATCGGGGTCCGCAATTCATGGTTGATATTCAACAGCAGTGATGATTTAAGACGGCTTGATTCCTCTGCCTTTTCTTTCGCTTTTATCAACTCCTCTTTGATCCTGATCCTTTCTGTTATATCGCGAAGGAGTCCGACAGCACACCATTTCCCTTTGGTTTTGACGGGTGATAAAGAAAGTTCAACAGGAAAAAGAAGGCCTTTTTTGTTCACGGCATTCAGTTCCATGGTCCTGTTGATCGCGTGACCTTCTCCGGAAGACCGGAACCCGGCAAATGCAGTCTTGAAATGATCATAGTATTCAGCGGGGACGATCAGTTTATGAAGGTTTTTACCCATGGCCTCCTCACGCTTGTAACCTAGCATGACAGTAGCAGCTTCATTCCAAAATGAGATATTTCCATCGTTATCGATCATGATAATGGCATCCCTCACCGAGGAAGCGATGGCGCCGATGACCCCTTCCTGGTCTTTATAAGCATCTTCAGCCTGTTTATGCTTGCGACGAATGGAGAATTCACGCAATTCACGTTCTATGGCCGGGACCAACCGCTGAAGGTTCCCTTTCATGACATAGTCCGCGGCTCCCATCTTCATGGCCATAACCGCGGTTGCCTCGCCCATTACGCCGGAAACAAAAATAAAGGGGATATCGGGAGCTTTCTCGTGGACGATAGACAGGGCGATCAGCCCTCCAAACCCTGGCATTTCATAATCGGAAAGGATGAGGTCCCAGGTGTTTTCATCCAACGCCGACTTTAAGGTATCCTGCTGATCCACGCGACGCCAATAAAGTTCATACTGACCCTTATTCAACTCCTTTATAAGGATTCCGGTATCTTCTTCGGAATCTTCAATAATAAGTACCCGGATTTGTTTTGGCATCATGATGACTTACTAATTCAACCGCGAAAGTCTAACAAAGATATATCAATTTTTCGCATAATTATTCATCCACAAAAAAAAAGAAAAAAGATCAATAATGAAAAAAAAAGGGGCTTACCGCGGTAAGCCCCTTTTAAACTATTAATCAGAAAACTAATATTTCAGGAATTTCAAAGTGTAGGGAGCTCCTGTTTCTGCATAGAAGGTGATAAAATACATTCCATTGGAAAGTTCCTCAAGGTTGATGGTCCTTTTACCAACGCCAACATTGTTCAGCAAATATACCTGCTGTCCAACCGTATTGGTAATGGTCACTTTATTCAGGTCAATGGAGGTATTGATATTCAGAACATCTTTCACGGGATTGGGATAGGTTTGGATTTTTCCGGCCAGGGAGATATCTCTGATTCCTTCAGGATATACAAGGCCCCATTTCAGGTTGAAAGTCGTATCCTGACGTATCGTATAGATCCTGTTGGGATTGCCGGTCCATTCGCCGCCATCCCATCCGGCGCCTTTGAAGAATTTAAGCTGGTAAATCCCGATGGAATCAAGCGCCATATCAATGCTGTAAATGGAATCGGTTAAGGGTTCCAACGCGGTCAACAGATTATTCAGGTTGTCTCCCGGTGTATTCCAGGTACCATAAATCCCGCCAAAATCTCCGGCAACATAGATATCTTCACCGGCAAGTCCTGAACCCTTCATGTTAACGTTAAAGGTTACAAAAGCAGGTTTTACGCCCCATTTGTAAGTAAAATCTTGTTCAGCGGTAACGGTTAACGGACGGTTAGGATCGCCTGCCCATTCGCCATTACTCCAGCCAGCGCCTTTGAAGAACTTGAAATTGTAGTCTCCCGGGTCAACGGCCATCTGGAGAGAATAAATTGAATCGCCATCCTGATCGGTCAGCTCATTGTTTGGATTGTCCCCCGGGGTGCTCCAGGTACCATAGATCAAACCGAAATCACCGGAAAGATAAACCGGCTGGTCAACAGCAAGGCCTGAACCATGCATATCAACATTAATCGTGATCGGAACAGTTGAAATAACCGGGTTTGGATCGTTGTTCAGGATGATATCATCAAAATACATCACCATATCCTCGGTCAGGGTGAGGGGATCTTCAAAATCAGGCATGAAAGAGATGGTGGGGTAAACGCCTGTTTTGGAGGTAAGGTCAAAAACCATGTCTTCCCAATACCCTGTGTAAATCTGAGGAGTAATGGAAGGGGCTTCCAGATTACCGGCAGCGCCGCCTTCGATCTTGAATTTAAGAGGGCTGATACGGGGTTTCCATACTTTTACGTGCATATACTGGTTGGTGGTAACGTCAACAGCGGTGGGTGACCAGAAACCGCCCCAAATAACGCCGTCCTTGTCGCGTAAAAATTTAACGACATAGTTGCTGGTGTTGATGCCAGCGGGATCAGGGTTGGGGACAATGTTCATGTAACTTAAATCAGTTGTGGGGTTATTTAACATCAGGTTCAGCGGCATCAGTTCATAATCTTCGATGACATAAGCGGGGGCGCTGTTGGGTGTGGGATCGTTGTTGACCATGATATCATCAAAATAGATGACGATATCTTCGGTAAGGTTAAGGGGATCTTCAAAATCGGGCATGAAAGCGATGGTGGGATAAGTCCCCGTTTTCGACGAAAAGTCAAATACGAGATCTTCCCATGCGCCGATGGTAGTCTGAGGGGTCATCGATGGGGTTTCCAATGTGCCGGCAGCGCCGCCTTCCAGTTTAAATCTCACCACGGAAATACGGGGTTTCCAAACTTTCACATGGACGTACTTGTTAACGGTCACATCAACCTGTTCAGCCAAAGCTGACCAAAAGCCTCCATATGCAACACCATCTTTATCGCGGACGAACTTAACGACCCAGGTACTTGTGTTAATACCGGTTTTATCAGGATTTGGAACTACTGTCATGGAGCTGGAATCCGTTGCCCCACCAACCATTAAATTCATCTTGATTACCTCAAAATCAGAAACAACCTGAGCGCGCATGAGGCCGACACACGTCAGCATCATGATAAAAATGAGTAGATTTCTTTTCATAGTTTTACGATTTTTTGTGATTAAACTTTTTAATTATTCAAAGGTAATAGAAATATTTTTATATGATGTTAATTCTTTGTTAAATTTATTTTTCTTTCTTTCATTCATTCCAGGCCGGGAACGCGAAAATAAAACGCGCTGCCTTTCCCGGGAACGCTCTCAACATGAAATGTTCCCCCATTTTTTTCAATGAATTCCTTGCATATAACCAGTCCAAGCCCGCTTCCATTTTCATTATCGGTGCCGGATGTATTGGTTTTACATTCAATGGTAAAAAGGTTGTCCAGTTTGCATGAAGGGATCCCGACACCGTTATCGGTAACGCGTACCTCCACGTACTGTGGAAGGACTTTAGCGGAAACGCTCACTTTCCCGTCATGCGGGGTAAATTTAAGGGCGTTTGACAGAAGGTTACGGATCACGGTATCGATCATGTTTTTATCCGCGATGACCAAACAGGGAATGTGGATATCGCAAATCATCTGAATGTTCTTTTTTTTGGACATATCAGCCAACAGCCGGAAATTATCTTCCACGAGTTGATGAATATCCATGACCTCCGGACGGAATTCAAGACTCCCGGTTTGTGACCTGGCCCAAAGCAAAAGGTTTTCCAACAAGGTAAATACCTGTTTGGAGGCAGTATGCAAAGCACACACGCTTTTTTCAACTGAGGTTGCATCCATCTCCTTATAATTTTCCATCAACAACTCTGAAAAACCCAGGATGGAATTGAAAGGGCTTCGCAGGTCATGGGCTATAATGGAGAAAAATTTATCTTTGGTGGCATTCAGCTCTTTCAGCTCTTCTGTTTGTTTAAGGATCTGTATTTCTGATTTTTTCCGCTCGGTAATATCAGTAATGGAGGTGATGATCCTGGTATTGGATTGGATTGTGGCTACTGACATCAGGCCATACCTGATCTCCCCGTTTTTATGATAAAATGAAAATTCATATTTATCCGGTACATCGGAAGAGCCTTGAAATCTCTTCCGGTTGTATTCTTTTAACTTTTCCAGCTCTTCCGCAGATATATTGCCAGTCCAGCTTGTTCCTATAACCTCATCACGGTCGAAACCGGTCATCTGGCAGAAGGCATCATTGACCAAAGAGAAGGTCGTATCCTGGTTGATAATGGCAGTTGCCACTGAATTATTTTCGAAAATGGAACGGAAAATTTCGTCTGATTCCATTTGCCGTAATCTCAACAAACCCAGTCTGGAAACCAGAAGGGCCAGTTTGCTCAGGAAAGAAAGGGCAGAGCGGAATTTTTCTTCCGTGAACACGGAGACATCCCTGAAAGCAGTTAAATATTCCTCTTCATCAAGACCAAACTTCCGGGCCTGTTCCCTGAAAAATATTTCTGTATCATTTACGGGCGCTTCAAGGAAAACCTGTCCGGAAAAAATATTGGCCACGTGTTCCCCATCGATGTATATCGGGACACAGGCATCCACCAATCCCCGCGGACAATGATAAATAATAAAAGTTTCTCCTGCCTCGCTCCTCCGGTGAAGGAACAAATCGCTATGAATACAATCTTTTTCCAAAACCGGATGTTTCCGGTGGAAATCCTTACAGATCTTTTGCCATCCCGAACCGGTCAGTATCTCTCCGTCTTTTGATATAATCGATGAAGGGATACCGGTAGCCCGGTACAGCTCATCAGTCAGTTCCTGGAGTTTTGGAATTTCGATCAGTTCGTGGAAAGGATACTTCATGACCGGTAAAATCACTTGTTCAAATGTACAATAAAAACGACCGTGATGCAAACATTTTATCCGGATGAAGAAAACCATAAAAAAAGGGGAACAAGTCCCCTTTTTCTTTTGATCATGGTCTATTTCGTTTTATCCGGAAATGGCGGCATGCCCGGTAATTCCTTGGGCCAGCTTTTCAGTTCCTCTTTCATCAGTTCAATTGCTTTATCCAGTTGTTGGTCTTCCCCCACATATTCTTTCGCCGGATCGTTGTCAACTTCTATATCCGGATCCACTCCATGGCCTTCGATGATCCAATTTTTGCCCTCTGTATCATAGGGGGCGAATTCCGGGCGCATCATCGAACCGCCGTCAATAAAAGGCAATGTGCCACGGATCCCGACTACGCCTCCCCAGGTACGCTTTCCGATTGCCTTTCCGATCTTCAGCTTTTTGAACTGGTATGGGAATAAATCGCCATCGGAAGCAGAGTAACCATCGATCAGTATGCACTTTGGCCCCCATTGCATTTCCAGACGGCCAGGCGTTCCTTTTGTATTCCTGCTCATGTTGATCATGGTCATTTCCCTGTTCAACCTTTCAATGATCATGGGAGAGACATTGCCTCCGCCGTTGCCACGGTCGTCGATGATCAACGCCCTTTTATTCAGTTGAGGATAAAAATGTTTTACGAACTCATTCAGCCCTTCCACTCCCATATCCGGGATATGGATATAACCAACTTCTCCATTGGTGGCATCGCTCACTTTTTTAATATTGTTTTGTACCCAGTTATAATAAATTAACCCGGCTTCATCGTAGGTGGGGACAACGAGTACTTTTCGTGCACCCGCATCCGTTGGGGTTCCATTAACAGTAATTTCCACCTGTATTCCGGCTTTATTTACCAATGCTTCATAGATATCGTTCATCTCCTTGGTGGATTTCCCGTTTATTGCAATGATAAAATCGCCCTCTTTGACATCCACACCAAGTTCAGTGAGCGGGGAACGCGTCCCCTGTGTCCAGTTCTCACCTTTCATGATATTTTCAATTTTGTAATATCCCGAAGCATCCCGTGTGATCCTGGCGCCCAACAATCCCATTTTAATGCGTTTGGGTTCCGGCTTATCACCTCCGCCCACATAAGAATGCCCAATGCTGATTTCACCGATCATCTCCCCGATCACATAGTTCAGGTCGTTGCGGTTGTTGATATACGGTAAAAGAACTTCATATTTCTTTTGGATAGCAGACCAATCGAGGCCTTGCATGTTCGGCGCATATAAAAAATACTTCATTTGCCGCCAGGATTCATGATATATCTGCGACCATTCTGCTTTCAGGTCCACCATAAGTTTCATGTTCGAAAGATCGGTCCAATCCTTCACATCGATCTTTCCACCTTTGGGCAGATCGATGACGCCAAATTTTCCCCGGTCAGAAACAACCATTTTCTTTTTATCGGCCGAAATTGCATAATTGCTGAAATTGCCAAGGTTGGTTTCTTTCTTATCTTTCAAATTAAACATCATCAATCCACCGGTCCCCGGTTCACCGCGTTTTCCTGATTTGACATAGTAAACATTTTCGCCAACTGCATTGATCCCATAGTAGGATCCAGCTTCAATGGGCAGTACAACAATCCGGTCCATAATACCGTCAAGATCGATCTTGACAGTTATATCTTTCTTTTCTTCCCCGGATTTCTTTGAATCGCCATCTTTCTTGTCTTTTTTCTGTTCATCTTTTTTGGCTTCCCCCTTATCGTCGCCTTCCGGTTTAGTATTCTTAACAGAAACCACATCGTTTTCGGGAGCAAAAGGATTGGGGGTGTCTTTTGCAAGGGTCAGGAAATAGACATTGATCATATCGGTATATGCATGGTTCCATTCTGTCCAGCTATAGGTTGGATTAAAATCGCGGTTGGAAGTAAAAAACAGATATTTCCCATCGTCGCTGAAGGAAGGGTTGGAACAGTCGTACCAGGTACTGGTCACCGGGGTTTTTGTTTTGGAATCCAGATTGTAAAGGAAAATCTGCGTGGGGGCCTGGCGCTCGGGGTAAACATAGGCGATCCATTTGCTGTCGGGAGAAAAATCAAAATCGCTGAATTCCCAGCCTTTCGCCTGATCCACAACAGTCACAGCCTTGGTATCGATGTCAACATACTGGAGGCGCAACATCTTATCGGGCCAGAGAATTTTTTTGCTGTCGGGCGACCATATCATATCATATTTGTAAGTGTCGGCATTTTTTGTCAGCTGGACCGGTTCGGAACTTCCATCCTGTTTCAGGATATAAATTTCATCCTCCCCTGTTTTATCAGAGATGTAGGCGATATATTGTCCGTCGGGCGACCAGGCCACATCGCGGTCATTAACGCCGGGGGTCTCGGTCAGGTTTTTGGTGATCCCGCTTTTGGCAGGTACCGTCCAGATGTCGCCGCGGGCCCCAAAGGCAAGTCGTTTGCCATCGGGAGACAGGGAGAAGGTATTGATAAACTTGCTGGCATCTTTCATCTGATTACGGCCGGTAATAAAATCATCGGCAATACGTACCACCACCTTCGAGGTTTTTTGGGTAGCCAGGTCAAAACAATAGATGAACCCTCCATTTTCAAAAACAATGGCCTGATCTCCCAGGGATGGGAATTTTATGTCAAACTCCTTAAAATCGGTGACTTTTTTTGTCTCCTTCGATTTCAGGTCATAACAGTAAAGGTTAACCGGACGTTCGCGTTCGGAAACGAAATAGATTTTATCGCCTGTCCACATGGGGAATATATCCTGGGTAGGGCTATTGGTGATATTTTCGGTTTGTTTGGTTTTAAAATCATAGATCCAGATATCATCGGCCATCCCACCTTTATAGTATTTCCAGGTTCTGAATTCACGAAAAACGCGGTTATAGGCCAACTTTGATAAATCCGGAGAATAGGAACAAAATCCACCACAGGGAAGGGGTAGCTCTTCTGGTAAACCGCCATTGATATTGGCTAAAAAGAGCTGGCCTTTGAAATCGTTAAAGGTCTGTTTCCTCGACCGGAACACGATGTTGTTGTTATCTTTCCAGGTCATTACAATGTTATTCGGCCCCATACGGTCTGAAATATCATCGCGGCCCAGGGTGGCCGTATAGGTCAGCCGTTTGGGCGCTCCCCCATTGGCAGGCATGAGGTACACTTCGGTATTTCCATCATACTGGGCAGTAAAAGCAATCTGCTTCCCGTCTGGCGAAAAGCGGGCAAACATCTCATAGCCGTTTTCATCATTGGTGAGCTTTCGCGCGATCCCACCGGTTTTGTCAACCGTATAAAGATCGCCTGCATAAGTAAATACCACCTGATTTCCATGAATGGCAGGAAACCGCATCAGCCGCGCTTCATCCTGGGCGCTAAGAGCGACCGTGAAAAGCAGCAGGGTAATTGTGAACAGTAATGTTTTTAAGTTTTTCATGATTTAAGCGTTAAGTTAATATAATGAATAGATTGACCGATCGGAAAATGGATGGAATTGAGGAATGTTTGAGGGTGGCAAATTTATTCATAAAAATTAAAGTTGTCATTCTTTTTCGACCTCACCGGTATTTTTCTCGATGAAATGACCTGACAGATGGAAATCTATGGTATCAGGAAACCTTATCCTGGAAAATTGTAACTTTGCAAAAAATAGGCTGGAGGCTGGATAATATAAATGATGAAAAATGTCTATAGAAATTACGTTTCCCGGAAATAAGAAGGTCGATGCCTTGTTTGATGGCTACACCGTTCATACCGATCAGCCCGTAAGGGATGGCGGCGATGGTTCATCTCCCGCCCCGTTTTCGCTTTTCCTGGCCTCCCTGGGGACCTGTGCGGGGATCTATGTAAAGGATTTCTGCGATCACCGCGGGATCGATACAAAAGGGATAAGCTTAACGTTGGATTATCACTACGATCAGGTACAAAAAATGATCGCGAAATTCATCATCCGGATCCATGTCCCGGCCGATTTCCCGGAACAATATGATAGCGCCGTGATCAGGTCGGCTGCCCTTTGTGCCGTGAAACGGCATCTGAACCCGGCCATTGGGAACGAGATCACGGTTGTCAGGACACAAGCAAACCAATAAACTTAAGATATGACTCATAAACCTTCAGGCTTTAACTCAAAACTCGTACACGGAGCCGGTGCGAAAGACCCATTAGGCAGCGTGATCATGCCCATTTATCAAACTTCGACCTTTGCCTTTGAAAGCGCTGACCATGGCGCAGCCTGCTTTGCAGGAGAAAGTGACGGATACATTTACACCCGGATTGCCAACCCTACCGTTCGCGATCTGGAAAAGACCGTAGCCCTTCTTGAAAACGGGTATGACGGGGTTGGCTGTTCTTCAGGAATGGCCGCGGTAACCACTGTCTATATGTCTTATCTGGGCGCCGGTAAACACATCGTCAGTCACAATGCGGTTTACGGTCCATCCCGCGCGATCATCGAAGGCACTTTTTCAAAATTCGGCGTGGAATCAACTTATGTTGATACAACCGACCTGGAACAGGTCAAAGCCGCCATCCGTCCCAACACGGCCTTGATCTATCTCGAAACACCGGCCAATCCCACCATCGGGATCTCCGATATTCCTGCTATCTGCAAACTGGCACACCAGCACAATATCCCGGTATGCGTAGATAATACTTTCTGCAGCCCTTACCTGCAAAAACCCCTTGACCTTGGCGCCGATATTGTCCTCCATTCCATGACCAAATTCCTGAATGGTCACGCCGATATTATTGGCGGGATCATCATCGCCAAAACCGAAGCTGATTATAAAAAAGTCCGTTCGACGATGGTGATCTCCGGTTGTAACATGGACCCACACCAGGCATTTCTTACCCGCAGGGGATTGAAAACCATGGCCCTTCGTATCGACCGTGCCCAGGAAAACGCCATGCGCGTGGCTGAATTTCTGGAGGCCCATCCTAAGGTAGCATGGATCATGTATCCCGGTTTACGCTCACATCCCCAATTTGAACTCGGGAAAAAACTGATGAGTGGCCCCGGGGCAATGATGAGTTTCGGCCTTAAAGGAGGACTCGACGCCGGAAAGAAACTGATGGACAATGTACAGCTTTGTGTTCTTGCCGTATCCCTGGGTGGAATTGAAACCCTCATCCAGCACCCGGCTTCCATGACCCATAGCAAATTGTCGAAAGCCGCTAAAAAAGAAGGGGGCATCAGCGACGAACTTGTCAGGCTTTCGGTTGGCATCGAAGAAGCAGATGACATTATCGCCGATCTGGAACAAGCTTTATCCAAAATCTGAGGAAGTACCTGACCTGATTTTCCTGAATATAAAGAACAGGAATTCATAAATACGGCGTATTTTTGGATTTTCATTGAACATACGATGAAAATCCCGAAATATATCATTGCTGTTTGTTCCCTTATTGTCTTTTTCTGTTCAGCTGCTGATACCTTGGTAGCGCAGCGCGTTGCCCTTGTCCTCAGTGGGGGCGCTTCAAAGGGAGGGGCGCACATTGGCGTGATCCGGGCGCTGGAGGAACAAAAGATCCCTATTTCATGTATCATCGGCACTTCCATTGGAGCAGTCGTCGGATCCTTGTATGCCAGCGGATATTCCCCTGATGAAATGGAAAAGCTGATGAATTCGGCAGAGTTTCAGCGATGGGCTTCCGGGACATTGGACGAAAAGTACATTTATTATTACAGGAAAGAGGATCCCAATTCCTCCTGGATCTCTACCAATTTTGATTTCAACACGAAATTTAAATCCCTCCTTCCCACCCAGATTATCAAAACCCATGAAATGGATTTCCAATTTATGGAAATCATGTCCCCCCCCAACGCGGTCTGTAAAGGAAATTTCGACAGCCTGATGGTCCCGTTCCGTTGTGTCGTCTCCGACATCGACTCTACCGAGGCGGTGATCCTGGGCCATGGCGACCTGAATGCCGCGGTCAGGGGTTCCATGAGCATTCCGCTGGTTTTCAATCCGGTAGTGATCAACAATAAACTGGTTTTTGATGGCGGCATGTATAACAATTTTCCGGCAGATGCATCCATCCGCGAATTTCATCCCGATGTTATCATCGGGAGCCGGGTTGCCCAACGATATGATAAACCCGATCGGGATGATATCCTTTCGCAGGTTCTCTCGATGCTGATGGAACGTCAGACCGATACCATCACCTATCCCCGGTCGGTGATGATTATCCCGAAAATCCCTTCCGTCAGCCCTCTTGATTTTTCCAAAACTTCCATCCTGGCAGATAGCGGATATGTTGCCGCCTTACGTAAAATAGCAGATATCAGGAAACTGGTCCACGACACTATATCGCCGGAAGTTATGGCCCACCGGAGAACGGCTTTTAAAAACAGGCAGCCAAAGCTTCAGTTCGACTCGATCCATATCACGGGTTTAAATAAATTGCAGGAAAGTTATGTACGCCAAATCCTGAAACATGGCCATAAAATAGTGACCCTCGAAGATCTTCGCAGGGAATATTTCAGATTTATCGACGAAGGATATATTAAAAGTATTTTCCCGGTTGCCCGTTACAACGACAAGACAGGGTACTATGACCTTTATCTTGACATCCGTAAAACAAACGATTTCGGCGTGCAGTTCGGGGGAAACTTTTCCCTGGGAAATATCAATGAAGCATTTCTTCAGCTTCAATACCGGTTATTATGGACCAATGCATTCCGGTTTACCATGAACGGCTATTTCGGTAAAATATACAGCTCAATAAAAGCAGATGCGCGCATCGATTTCAATTCCAAAAAGCCATGGTTTGCCGAAGTAAATTACACATACAACCACCTGGACTATTTCAAGTCAGCCACCTTCTTTTTTGATGATAAGACCCCCAACTACATCAAAGAAATGGAGTATTTCGGCAATCTCAGGACCGGAATGCCTGTTTCGAACAACGGGAAACTCTCACTGGGATTAACTTATGCCTTCACAAACGATAAATACTATCAATCAAATACGTTTTCGCGGAATGATACCGCTGACCAGACCAATTTTAATTTTTTTGCGCCAACCATCGCTTTTGAGCTGAACAGCCTGAACAGGAAACAATTCGCCAATTCAGGAGTAAGGCTTTTACTTTCCGTTTCGTACATTAATGGAAGGGAGGATATGTTACCGGGATCTACAGCCGTTTCGAAAATCCCGGTTACCCAGTATCATGACTGGTTTAAATTCCGGTTGCTTTATGACAACTATTTCCAATCGCTGGGGCCCCTGAAAATCGGGTTTTACGGAGAATGTGCCATATCCAATGAGCCTCTTTTCTCAAATTATATTTCCAGCCTGCTTTATTCCTCTGCTTTCCAGCCCATACCCGAAAGTCAGACATACTTTCTGCCTTCTTTCAGGGCGACGAATTTTGCAGCCGCCGGACTTAAACTTGTTTTAAGGATCTATAAAAAAATAGAGTACCGCCTCGAAGGATACATTTTCCAGCCCTATCAGCAGATCCAGGAAAACCCGGCAGATTATTCCCCCTATTTCGGCGACAAATTAACCGACCGTGCATGGATGGCTTCCACAGCGCTGGTGTATAACAGTCCTTTAGGCCCGATAAGCCTGGGGGCCAACTACTACGACAAACAACCCGAACCCTTCACGGTGAATTTCAACTTTGGCTTTATCATCTTTAACCACAGGGCAATGCCGTGATGATGATGTGATGATGTGATGATGCGATGATGTGATGATGTGATGATGTGATGATGTGATGATGTGATGATGTGATTTTGAACCCTTGATCCATTCCTGGTTGCCTGTTTCTTGTTGGCAAGTTGGGGTGGGTGGTTAGGGGTGGAAATGAAATTATGCCGCGTATTTGAAATTATTTGTATTTTCGCATTTTGATTGAACTATCATAACCGGCATAAGTCGGACGCTATCGATTATTTAAAATGTATGATTAACCACGGATGAAAAACGTAAAACAAACAACCCAGAATCCTGAACCGGAGACATATACCGGTCAGGAGGAGCAACCTGTTCCTGTCAACACTGTAACAGAACAACCCGAAAATGTCATTCCTGCTGATTTACCTTCCGTAGAGGAAACAGTGGCACAAACTGACACTCCCATGAACCCGGAACCGACGGATGAAACCGCTGAAATAAAAACCCCTGACGATCCGGGAACCGTTGAAATTCCTGTCGCTGATGACAGTGAACCTGTAGTTGAAACCATAACGGAAAACCAGGAAATTGTCGCCGAAGTTAAGGCCATTGCTGAACCCACACCGGAACCGGTGGCGGAAACCGTACCGGATATTGCTTCAGGAACAAACCCGGAGAAGGCTCCGGAAACGATGAAGGATGGGGCCCAGACCGAGATGCCCGAACCATTGATTGATCTGGAAGAACGTTTGGACGAACATCTTGACGATCATTCCGAAGAGCATCTGGAAGCGTTGGGCAAGGCCGTCGCTGAACAGAATGATCAGGAAGGTGCGACAAATTATGAAGCATTAAGCCGCTCCGAGCTGGTCGATCTTCTTGAAAAAACGGTTTCCGAACCCGATATCAACGCGGTAAAAGCCCGTGTTGCCTTGATTAAAGTTGCATTCCTGAAAAAGAAAAAGGAGGAAAACCTTCTCAAATATGAGAATGCGCCGGAAGAAGGGACAACCAAGGAAGAACTCGATACGGACCAGGATGAACTTGACGTAAAATTCAACAATTTCTTCAGCATATATAAAACCAATAAAGCAAAATACCTTGAAGAACAGGAAAAGATCAAGCTTGAAAACCTGAAACAGAAGTTCCTGATTCTTGATGAACTCAAAACCCTCATCAGCAGCGAAGAAACGCTGAAAAAAACGTATGATGAGTTTAAAATCCTTCAGGAAAGATGGAAAGAAGTCGGTATGGTGCCTCGTACCGAAATCAACAACCTGTGGCAGAATTACCATTTCCTGGTAGAAAAATTCTTTGAGAAAGTAAAACTCAACAAAGAGCTGAAAGACCTGGACCTTCGTAAAAACCTGGAAGCCAAGATCGGTCTTTGCGAAAAAACCGAAGAGCTGCTGCTCGAAACCTCCGTTCTCAAATCATTTAAGAAACTTCAGAAATTGCATGAAGAATGGAAAGAGATCGGCCCGGTACCCGCGGATAAAAAAGACGAGATCTGGGAACGGTTTAAAACAGCGACTGATAAAATCAATGACCGCCGTCGCGAACATTATGCCCTTATAGAAGAAGACCAGGTTAAAAACCTGGAAACCAAGACTGCCCTGTGCGATCAGGCTGAAGTGGTGATAGGCCTGCCCAATGAATCAATCAAAGAATGGCAGGAAAACACCAACAAAGTCAATGACCTTCTGAAAATATGGAAAAACATCGGCCCCGTCCCTCAAAAAGTCAATGCTGAGATCTGGAACCGTTTTAAGACAAGCCTGGATACCTTTTTCTCCAATAAAAAAGAATATTTCGATAAACTCAAGGAACAGCAGTTGCACAATTACAACCTGAAGGTAGAACTGTGCATGCAGGCTGAATCCCTGAAATCGAGTACCGATTGGAAAAAAACCACAAACGAGCTGATCCACCTGCAAGGGGAATGGAAGAATATCGGCCCGGTACCCAAAAAGCACAGCGACAAAATCTGGAAACGGTTCCGCGCAGCCTGCGATGATTTTTTTAATTCCAAACAATCTTTCTTCTCCAACATCCAGGCCAGTGAAGAGGAAAATCTGAATAAAAAGCTCGATGTGATGAAACGGTTGCGGGAGTATCAGTTCACAGAAGATAAACCCGCCAACCTGGAAGTATTGAAAAATTTCCAGCGCGAATGGACAGAGATCGGCCATATTCCCATCAAGGAGAAAGATAAACTACAAAACGAATTCCGTTCCCTGATCAATGAAAATCTCGATAAACTGAAAATCAGCGATGTGGAGATGAGCGCCGTGAATTTCCAGGTCAAGGTGGATCACATGAAAAATGATCCGAATGCCCGCCGCGTGATCAGTAAAGAGAGGGAATTCCTGGCAAACAGGATCACCAAGATGAAAGAAGAAATCATCCTCTGGGAAAACAACATTGGCTTTTTTGCCAAATCCAAAAGCGCATCGCTGGTTAAGGAAGAATTTGAGAATAAGATCAACAAAGCCAAAAGCGAACTTAAGGTACTGGAAGCAAAAATGAAGATCCTCCGCCAGCAATGATTGATATTTCAAATCCATTGGTCCATGTCTGGCAATTCATTCGGGAAAATTCTTGTTCTGACCACTTTTGGGGAATCCCATGGTAAAGCGGTTGGTGGTGTCCTTGATGGATTTCCTCCCGAAATTGAAATCGATATTTCCTTTATTCAGTCAGAACTCGACCGGAGAAAACCGGGGTACGGCCCCCTGTCATCAGGACGAAGGGAAGATGATCAGATAGGGATCCTGAGCGGCCTCTTTGAAGGGAAAAGTACCGGCGCCCCTATCGCTTTCCTGGTTTACAACACCGGCCAGCATCCGGAAGATTATGACGGATTAAAAGGATTATTCCGGCCTTCCCATGCCGATTATACTTACAGCCAAAAGTATGGTATCCGCGATCATCGCGGAGGCGGACGGGCCTCGGCACGGGAAACTGTTGCCCGCGTTGCAGGTGGGGCCCTCGCAAAGATTTTCCTGAAAACCTTTCATATCGAAGTCCATGCAAGGATAAGCCAGATCGGGCCATTTACCACTACTGGCAACCTTGAAGATCCTGAAGTAAAAACTTTTCTGGACCAACTTAAAAAGGAAGGCGACACCGCCGGGGGTATCATTACATGCTCTATTTCCGGCGTTCCTGTTGGCTTGGGTGAACCGGTCTTCGATAAGCTCCAGGCCGACCTGGCGAAAGCCATGCTGAGCATCAATGCAGTAAAGGGATTTGAATATGGTTCGGGATTCGCGGGGGCTGCCATGAAAGGATCTATACATAACGACCGCTTTATCAACCAGGAAGGAAAGATCAGGACCCTGACCAACTTTTCAGGTGGTATTCAGGGTGGCATCTCCAATGGAGAAGAGATTTATTTCCGCGTAGCCTTTAAACCGGTCCCAACCCTGATGCGGGAACAGGAAACGGTAACCGACACAGGCGCGCCGGTCCGTTTCACACCCCAGGGCAGGCATGATGTATGCGTGGCGCCACGGGCTATTCCCATTGTCGAAGCCATGGCCGCGCTTACCATCGCGGACCATCTCATCAGAAAAAATCAGGAATCCAAAATCACATCAGCGCCTTAGCACATCAGCGCCTCGTTTCCGGCTCTTGTTGCGACAGACAATGGAACGAGCCCAATCCCCAGATAATATCTACTGAATCAATACCAATGATGGAACGGTCGGGGAAGCAGGTTTCGAGTATCCGCATGGCCTGATCATCTTCCCTGCACCGGTAATTCGGGACTATTACCGACTGATTGGCAATATAAAAATTAGCATACGAGGCTGGTAAACGCTGATCCTCATAGATAACCGGACGCGGCATTGGGATCTCGGCAATATCAAGCTGCCGGCCATCGGACAGGCGAAAGGTTTTAAGTTTCTTCAATACATCCTGTAATACATGGTAATTTTCATCCGACTTCCGGGGTTCAACCATGGTGGCCACACCGTCTTCCCTGAAAAACCGGGCGATATCATCTATATGGCCGTTGGTATCATCCCCCGCGATGCCTTCATCAAGCCATAAGATCTGGCTGATACCATAATATTGATAAAGGTATTCTTCAATTTCCTTCCGGGATAATCCCGGGTTCCGGTTTTCATGTAACAGACATTGCATCGTGGTAAGCAGGGTCCCTTTTCCATTAAATTCCACCGAACCTCCTTCCATTACGATCCCCGGATAGTAAACGGGGATATTAAGGTGCTTCCCGATCAAACCCGGGATCTGTTCATCCAGATCGTGGGAATATTTATTTCCCCAGGCATTGAATCTCCAGCTTACGATCACCTTAGGCGCTGAAGCGCTCCTGTTCAACAGAAATGCCGGTCCGTGATCCCGGCACCAGGCATCATTGGTAGGATGAAGCAAAAGAGTGACCTTGTCCATGTCAACACCCAGCCTGGCGAGATCACTGGTTACTTTTGCAGCCAATGCTTCATCCCTCACATTGATGCAAACCTGCTCTCCTTTCGACAGCTCCTTGATAAAACGGTTATACCAGGGAAAGATCCGGTCCAGCGTCCCTGGCCATGAATAGGAACCATCATGCGGATAACTAAGCCAGGTAGCCCGATGGGGCTCCCATTCAGCCGGAAAAGTATAACCTGATTGTAAAGGCGTTAACATGGGGAAAGAGATAGAAGGACAGGGAAAACCATTGACTATTGACTATTGACCATTGACTATTGACTATTGACTATTGACCATTGACCATTGACCATTGACCATTGACTATTGACTTAACATTTCATTTAATCATTCGTCCATGAATCTTTGCAGGATGGGCCCGTAGCCGTCAATCCTGCGGTCGCGAAGGAATGGCCAGTGGACCCTGATCTTGTCGATGGTTGAAAGGTTTAGCGGTTCAACGTGTACTACTTCACCATCCTGGGGGGCTTCGTAAAGCATTTCCCCGAAAGGCCCTGAAATAAAAGATCCTCCCCAGAAATGCATATCACCTTCAGTACCGGTCCGGTTCACCGATACGACATAAACGCCGTTGGCTATGGCATGGGACCGTTGGATCGTTTGCCATGCCTGGAATTGTTGTTGGTTGAGCAATCCCGGTTGCCCGGACGACCAACCGATGGCGGTCGGATAAAAGATGATCTGTGCCCCAAGCAAAGCCGTAATCCTTGCAGCTTCGGGATACCATTGGTCCCAGCAGATCAAGGTCCCTATTTTGGCATAACGCGTTTCAAAGACTTTGTATCCGCCATCCCCGGGTGTAAAATAAAACTTTTCATAATAACCGGGATCATCCGGGATGTGCTGTTTCCGGTATTTTCCGAGGTACCGGCCATCGGCGTCAATAACTGCTACCGTATTATGATATATGCCCTGTGTCCGCTTTTCAAAAAGCGAAGCCACAATGACCACTTTTAACTCTTCGGCAAGCCCGCTTAACAGGGTAACTGCAGGTCCCGGTATCTCTTCGGCCAGGCCAAAATGGCGATAATCCTCTTCAAAACAGAAATACAGGGAACTGAAAAGCTCCTGCAGGCAGATGATCTGAGCGCCCCGCGATGCGGCTTCCCGGATCGCGGCACAGGCTTTCCCCATATTGGCCAGCCGGTCGTCGCAACAGGCCATCTGGACAATTCCGACCTTTACTGAACTCACTGGATCTGCTGACATGGTTCAACAATTAATGGATATTCGTGAAAAATCAATGCCGGTAAAAAATCAGATCTCCTTTACAACATTGGCCATTTCAATGGCGGCAAGCGCTGCATCGAATCCTTTGTTCCCGCCTTTGGTACCGGCCCTTTCAATGGCCTGTTCCAGATTATCGGTCGTAAGTATCCCGAAAATGACCGGCAGCCCTGAATCCAGGGCAACATAAGCCACCCCTTTTGAAACCTCGGCCGCGACATAATCGAAATGGGGCGTGGCCCCGCGGATGACGGCGCCCAGACAGATTACGGCGTTATACTTCCCGCTTTCGGCTAATTTTTTGGCCAACAAGGGAATTTCAAAAGAACCGGGCGACCAGACCACGTCGATGTCCCCCTCCCCTGCCCCATGACGTTTTAACCCGTCCAGGCATCCGGTTAACAATTTCCCGCTGATGAATTCATTGAAACGGGCAATGACAATACCAAACTTCAGCCCCTGGGCATCAAGTTTACCTTCGATTGTTTTCATTTTTGTATAATTTCTATTTCAGCTATTAATTCATTCCGGTTTACCCTCATCCTTGAATGTAAGCAGGTGCCCCAGCTTTTCTTTCTTGGTCCTGAGGTAGCGGATGTTGCGTGCATTCTGACCGATCTCGATCGGGATCCGCTCTACTATTTTCAGCCCAAACCCTTCCAGGCCGGAAATTTTCATGGGATTATTGGTCAATAGCCTGAGTTCCTTGATCCCCAGGTCAACTAAAATTTCCGCCCCGGTGCCATAATCCCTCAAATCGGCATCAAAGCCCAGGGCATTGTTCGCTTCCACGGTATCCATCCCCTGGTCCTGGAGGACGTAGGCCAGCATTTTATTTGAAAAACCTATCCCACGGCCTTCCTGGCGCATGTATAACAAAACGCCCCGCCCTTCCGCGGCAATCTTTTTAAGGGCATAATCCAGCTGATTGCCACAATCACAACGCAGGGAACCGAAAACGTCGCCTGTAAGACATTCCGAATGGACCCTGGCCAAAACCGGCTCTCCATTGCTGATATCCCCCTTTACCAGGGCAAGGTGATTTTCGTTGGTGATCTTGCTGACATAACTATAGGCTTTAAAATCGCCATATTTCGTAGGCAGGTCCACGACTGCAGCCCGTTCGACCAGGATTTCCGTTTTTCTGCGGTAATCGATCAGGGCAGCAATGGTGATGATCTTCAGTTTATGGATTTTGACATACTCCATCAATTCGGGTACGCGGGCCATGGTCCCATCCTCGTTCATGATCTCACAAAGTACCCCGGCAGGATACAGTCCCGCCATCTTTGCCAGATCAACAGAGGCTTCCGTATGCCCTGCCCTTATCAACACCCCTCCTTCTTTATATTCGATGGGGAAGATATGCCCCGGCCGCGTAAAATCACGCGCTTTACTTTGATTATCAATGAGCCGTTTGATGGTCAGGCAACGTTCATAAGCGGAAATGCCGGTGGTACATTCAATGGCATCCACAGAAACAGTGAAAGCCGTCCTCCTTGGATCAGTATTTTTTACGACCATCCGTTCGATGCTCAGCTCTTCCAGGCGGTCGCGGACGATGGGCAAACAAACCAATCCCCCTCCATGCTTTGCCATGAAGTTGATGGCGGCCGGAGTTGCTTTTTCAGCAGCGATGACCAGATCCCCTTCATTTTCGCGATCCTCATCATCCACCACCACGATCATCTTCCCCTTCTGAATGTCTTCAATGCCTTCCTCAATGGTATTAAACTGATATTTTTTCATTTTTTGTGAGTTTTTCATTCTTCCCTAAGTCCTCATGACCTCTCCTTGTTAAAATCCATACTTCCCCAGAAAATCCATGTCGATCTTACCTCCCGGTTCCTCTGGCTGAATAAACTTTTCAATATATTTTCCCACGACGTCACATTCAATATTCACCCTGTCACCGGCTTTCCGATCGGGCAAGGTAGTCATTCCCGCGGTATGGGGGATGATGGAGACGCGAAAGGTATGTTCATCAATCCCGGCGACAGTGAGGCTGATGCCATCAATCGCCACCGATCCCTTCGGGATGATATACCGGAGGATCCCTTTCCCTGCCGAGATCACAAACCAAATGGCATTTCCTTCCGCCCAGCGCCTATCAATGGTCCCGGTACCATCGATATGCCCGCTTACAAGATGGCCACCCAGCCGGTCGGATAACCGCACCGCCCGCTCCAGGTTCACCCTGCTCCCTGTTTTCAATAACCCGATGACAGTCCGCTCCATGGTTTCAGGCATCACATCCACGGTAAAACTTCCCGGGCCAATGGCAACAACCGTCAGGCATACCCCGCTGGTATTGATGCTGTCGCCGATCTTTGCATCCTGCAAAACCCTCTCCGCGCCAATCCTCACCTGGGCAGATCCGGCCCCTTTCCGCACCTCCTTCACAAACCCCGTCTCTTCGATGATCCCGGTAAACATACGATACAATTAAACGTTACGCGTTAAGTCCGAAAACCTTATCACATCATTATTCTTCCTTCCACCATAATATCCTGCCCGATCTTCCTTGCCTTCATATCTTCCAACATTACCGCCTGTTCCATCAGGGGTATCCCGTCCCCGCCCACCGGAGTAGGCGCATTTTTGCCACCCAGGATCTTAGGGGCGATAAAGGTAACTATCTTATCCACTATTCCCGCCTTTATGGCCGAAAAAGCAAGCGCGCCCCCTCCTTCTATCATCACACTGTCGATACCCATTACGCCCAGGGACCTCATGAGAAACCGGAGATCCACCCTGTCATCTTTCACCGGGCAAATTAAAACCTGGGCCCCCAACCGTTCCATGTCGCGTAACCTGGACTTTGAAGCCAGTCCGGTGGTTGCGATTAAAGCGAGCTGTGGGTCCTGTTTAAAGATCTTTGCTCCTAATGGGATACGGCCATGGGTATCTGTCACTATCTTCAGGGGATTTTTCCATTTTTTACGCGCCTGTAACCGGATATTCAGTTGTGGGTCGTCAAACATGATGGTATTAACGCCAACCATCACCCCTCCCAGTTGCTGGCGCATCCGGTGGACCATTTTCCTCGAAGCCTCACCGGTGATCCACCGGGAAGCATTGGTTATCGTTGCTGTTTTGCCGTCAAGGGTCATAGCGGTCTTTAATACCACAAAAGGATCCCTGGTGGTTATGTACTTTATAAATACCTCATTGAGGCTTCTGATCTCCTTTTCCAAAACACCGGTTGTGACTTCCACCCCGCCGGCCCTTAAAATCCCTATGCCTTTGCCGTTTACATCAGGGTTTGGGTCTTTCAGCCCAACGACAACCCTGGATATTCCACTTTCAACAATAAAACCGGCACAGGGAGGCGTTTTACCCTCATGGGCACATGGCTCGAGGGTCAGATAAAGGGTTGCATCCTGAAGCAAACCGCGAGCGCTTTCCAGGATCTTCTCCATCATTTCCCTGACAGGCATTTCATTGATTGTTCCATCCCATGAAGGGACCTCTGCCTGACAGAAATTCTTTAACGCGTTCACTTCGGCATGAGGCCCCCCGAAATATTCATGAAAACCTTCGCCGATAATTTTGCCGTCCTTAACAAGCACAGCGCCCACCATGGGATTTGGGTCCACCCATCCCGTCCCCAACCTGGCCAGCCTAATTGCCCGACGCATGTACTTTTCTTCTACCATTCAATAAAATATTTTAAAATCAGGGATGAAATGATGATTAAATGTTGAAGTGTTAAGTCCGAAAATCGCCAAATTGTCAATTGTCAATTGTCAATTGTCAATAAAAAAAGCCCCGCCGCAATGATGCAACAGGGCTTATTCTTATTTAAAATGAAAAATGGTCATTATAAATACGATCCTTCTTTCATCCAGACTTTACTGTCGGCGCCGTAGTTTCAACGGCTCATTCCCGATACCCAGGCGATACGGTACACCTGATCTGTCGGGAGTCGCGGACTTTACCGCCGGTCGGGAATTTCACCCTGCCCTGAAGAACCAATTTTTATAGTAAAGAACATTTTATTTCCGCAAATTGTTTGCAAAGATATTAATTAAAAACAATCCTTGTTAAAGAATTCACAAAAGATTAATTAATGACCAGGCGCTCCGTTTTAACTTGTTCATCTGATTTCAACTGAAGGATATAAACTCCTTTGGGATAGCCGGATAGATTAAGCTGTTTGGTGAGATCTTTGCCATTCGGCGCAAGACTTTCATCATAGATCATCTTACCGGTTATATCGGAAAGGGTAAGGACTGCTTTTGTACCCTGTAATCCTTTGATGGTGATCGTTACATAGCTCCTGGCCGGGTTAGGTTGTAACGACAGTACCAATCCTTTTTTAACCTGTTCGCCGGTACCGACAAATTCATCAAAAGATATATGCCTGGTACTTATCACATTACCGGTACAGGGGGATACCGGCAGCGCGACCAGTTTCACGTCAACCTGCATGGCTGCGCGGTCGCCAGCCCCGGGATAATAATTGGTAATCAGGGATAATTCATTTTCGAATGTTCCGTCGCCTGAAGTAACCCAGCCGATAAGGCGGTAATTGGCAGCGATGCCATGGAGATAAACAGAATCAACGTATTTGTTGACAAGGGTATCATTCCCGGCAAACACGGATTGCCGCTGCACTACAATCAGGCTTGTTGAATCGGTGCGTAGCTTTGTCCCGTCATTGATCGAAACATAGTAAACGGTTGTGGAATCAGGACCAACTTTGGGATTTTGAAGAGTGGACGAAAAACCCGGAGGATTGGATGACCATGAATAGGTGTAATTTCCGGAACCTCCGTAAGGGAATACATTGAGTTGAGAGGAATCGCCGGCGCATACTTTCGCCGGGTATGCCGACGCGAAGGATGAGAAAACGTCGCTAAAGGAGAAGGAGGCGATCTGGGTTGCCCAGTTCATTTCCGACGTGGTTTGATAGTATTCCTGGGTGTACCAGAAGGTGGTAGGATTACTTGGATCTATACGCATCCCGCTGTAGTCGCCCCAACGGCTCCTGGAGCTCCAGATCCCGGTTTGTGCGCCACCGCCATTGGCGATCCTCCGTTCCTGGATGGTCATCTGGTTGACCGGATCATTTTTCAAACGTCCTGTATATGCAATCGAAGGATACGTTGTTGTACCCGAGATGGAGAATCCCAGCGCTATGTTGCCGGCTGAATCCTGGGCCATGCTTGCCATCCATCGTGAATTGTTATCGTTCGGGGCATAAGTGCTTTGTTGATAAATCGACCAGGCGCCTGTGCCCTTCTGGAGTTCATACCAGCGGATACCAGCTGTTCCGGAGGCGTTTTTGACCGTATGGTTGATGACCATCGAATTATGACCGTTGAACACGCGATATTGAACGCGGTTCATCAAACGGTCGCAGATCGGATCCAGTAAACGGCTCGAACCTAATTGTGGGATTCCCTGGGTCCCCGTGAAATAAGTAAAGGGGGTGACGTTCAAATTGATCTTGTTCGAGAAGGTGGAGCCCGTCGGGTTCGCAAAATTGGCATGAAACTCATAAATTCCAAGATGCTGGGTACCAGTGCGGGTCACATAAGTAAAATAATTGGGGGTCCCCATTGGGGGGAATTCCCCGTCGCAATCCGAGGGTAACACCCCGAAAGCTTCATTGGCCGCGTTAAGGGTGAAAGAGATCCGGGTGGCTGTAGCAGAACCGGCTAACATGGCTGCCCGGTCGAAAGCATAAACCCCGACACCGGCATATTCCTGTCCGGCGATCGTGAACCGGTTCGCCGTCATATAGTATCCATCGGGCCACACGCCAAACTTGGGATAGTCGGGCAATTGGTTGTACGAATATTGATAACGGTACCATGACCCCATGGGATCCGGGGTTTGCGATACCGCGATCATGATGTAATTGGTGTTTCCGCTGGGCAATGAAAATTGAGAAAATATCCAACGGTCGGCTTGTTCATCATATAACACGATAGCATCGCCGGAATTGATATTATTAGGCATCCCCGAAAAGATGGAACTGCTTTGATAGGGGCCCATGATCTTATTGCCTGTCTTGTTATAAATGGCATAAGAACAATTAACAACCTGAAAATAATGATTTGGGCCCACATCACCCTCTGTATCAGGAGGGACCGTACCGTTAACATTACCTAACCCGGCAAAATTCTGAAGGGTGGTATCGGCCGTCAGGGGACCCTTCCAGGTCTGAAGGCCCGGATCCATATAATCCGGTATGTAGGGCTGTGCCGTATCATTCTTTACATCAAAATAGTTTTTCACGGCTCCGTCCCTCCAGGATTTGTCAACTTTTGCAGGATAGGTTTTGACCATATCACGCAAAGGAGGCGAGATATCAAAATATACCGGCAAATCTACCGTTGGCTTCAGGGTTTCTCCTGGCTCCTGTGCCAGGACATTCAAAGCCATCAAGGGAAACATGAAAAGAGATATAATTTTTTTCATACGATTTGGGTTTTGATTATAGTGAAAGTTAAAGATACAAAATATTTTTACAAATATCAGGTTTTTTTACAGACCCCGTAAGTAATTATCACCGTGCCTTAATAATTTTTCAACAACCGGATTCCCCGAAAGTTCATTACCTTTGAAAGATACTACATTCTCCCTTCTCCTCGAGGAGAAGTACCAGGGGATGAGGCGCATGCCGAATTTGACTGATCGATACATTAAAAACCTATACTATGAACATTATTATCACCGGGGCCAGTAAGGGAATCGGGGCAGAAGTTGTCAAAGTCCTTTCAAAAAGTAAAGTCCATCATATTGTTGCCATTTCAAGGAATGGGAAAGCGTTGGCAGAGTTGGCGTCAGAATGTAACCGGGGCCATGCTGAGGCGAATGTCACCCCTTATGAATTTGATCTGACCCAAACCGATTTCTATCCGTTTATCGTTCAGCGACTGAGCACCATCATTCCCCGTTGCGATATTCTGATCAACAATGCCGGAAGGCTGGTGAACAGGCCTTTCGACAAGATCACGCCGGTTGATTTTGATGAGGTTTACAACGTCAATATCCGGGGACCGTTTTTTTTCATCCAGGCGTTGTTGCCCATGATGAACAAGGGTTCGCACATCGTCAACATCGGCAGCATGGGCGGGATCGCCGGCGCGAAAAAGCGCCCGGGTTTATCTGCTTACACTTCCAGTAAAGGGGCATTGGCGGCGCTTACCGAGATCCTGGCCGAAGAACTGGCCCCCCGCGATATCCGGGTCAATTGCCTTGCCCTGGGATCCGTTCAAACCGATATGTTTGCTAATGCCTTCCCGGGTATGAAAGCAGTTCTGGCCCCCGCTCAAATAGCGCAATATATTGCAGATTTCGCCACCACCGGTCACCGGTATTTCAATGGTAAAATATTACCCGTGACAACAACAACACCGTGAAGGCCGTTATCTATTATCTATTGACTATTGACTATTGACTCCTTTAACCTTTTTCTTCTTTCCGGAACGGTTGGATAGCGCGATCGTAAATGCCGTGCATGTAAGCAATGGCGAAGCCGTAATTGGTGACAGGGATACCGGCGTCGATCGCGGGTTTCAGGCGGTTAATGATCTGCCGGTGGGTAATCATGCATCCGCCGCACTGGATCACCAGCGAAAAGTCCGTGATGGGACTGGGTATGGTACCCAATCCTGCTATCACTTCAAATTCGAGTTTCTTTCCCGTGAAGTTGGTCAGCCAGCGGGGAATTTTAACCCTGCCGATATCGTCGCAGGTAAGATGATGGGTGCAGGATTCGAGGATCAGAACGCGGTCGCCATCGCGGAGCCGGCTGATATGGGAAGTCCCTTTCAGATAATTTTCGAAATCACCTTTCTGATGGGCGAGGACAATGCTGAAACTGGTAAGCGGGATTTCTGGTGGGATGGCCGCGTTGGCCCTGGCAAAGGCCTGGCTGTCGGTGATCGCGAGGACCGGCTTGGGATTCATTGTCCTGACAAAAGCTTCGACTTCGCTTTCCTTGCATAGTACGGCAATGCCGTCGTGGTCAAGCACATCGCGGATCACCTGGACCTGGGGCAGGATCATCCTTCCCTCGGGCGCTTCGATATCGATCGGGGTGATCAACAGTACGACATCGTCCTTCCGGATCAGGTCGCCCAAGAGGGTTTGTTTATGAAAGATCGTTTCGGGCATGGTTTCGCGGATGATCTTTGCCACCTCATTCAGGTTCCGGGGGTGAAGGGAGCTGAAAGTAACCAGGGGCGCCTGGTATCTTTCGCGGATCACCCGTTCCAGCTCCGGGCTGATGGCTTCTTCATCTGCTTTGTTATAGAGGATGAAAAACGGAAGGTTATTCTCCCTGAAATTGTGGATCAGCGCTTTTTCCGGTTCATCAAATTCATTATGGGCCATTACCAGGATTGCCAGGTCTATGATCTTCAGGGCTTCCAGGGTTTTGCCTATGCGTTTCAGGCCCAGTTCGCCGGAGTCGTCGTTTCCGGCCGTGTCGATCATTACCACAGGTCCGACCCCGTCAATCTCTATCGATTTTTTAACCGGATCGGTAGTGGTCCCGGGGATAGCCGATACGATGGCTGTATCCTGTCCGGTAAGGGCATTGATAAATGAACTTTTTCCGTTGTTCCGCCGGCCGAAAATGCCGATGTGAGGCTTGGAGTCGCGAGCTTTATTCATAATAGCAGGATTGATGTTTTACCGCGAAGGCGAAAAGTCGCCAACATTTCCTATTCATCTGTTTGTTTTTTAGCGGTTTAGCGGCCAGGCAGAAAAAAGCGACCTAGCTGTCGCTAAAATAAAAGCCAAAGTTACGAAATACATCCCAGACCTTCCAGGTTTTAAAAACCTTGAAGGTCTCCATTAAAATTTATCATGGTTCCTTTTTTCTAACCCTTCTTCAACCCTTCTCCCATCCTCCTTCAGCCCTCCTTCTAGCCTTCTTCAATCCGCATTCAATCCGCATTCAATCCTTGTATACTCAGAAGGGCATGCGTGAAAACCGGGATATTGAAAAAAGTGACCATGCATACCTTACGGCATTCCTTTGCGACTCATTTTCTTCAGCACAACGACGACATCCGATATATTCAAAGTTTGTTAGGGCATTCAAATCCCAAGACTACACAAATTTACACCCATATAACAACCCGTGGATTGGATCAATTGAAAA